>ERZ772918.269-NODE-269-length-40455-cov-6.26718_pt1 | contig 40455 bp, 32 predicted proteins | sample MGYA00512118_ERZ772918 | MGnify/ENA primary metagenome ERZ772918 (study PRJEB29015, sample SAMEA2737939) | human oral metagenome | biome: human oral; feature: human-associated habitat; material: dental | place: China | collected 2135 ... | reverse complement strand
CCTCGAAAAGTGCGTTTTCTCGCCATGGCAATGTTCGAGCAAACTCGATGTTGTTCATTTGGCTTAACGAAAACGTTCATCTTTCGTGTTTCGACATAAACACGCCTATGTTGACATAAGAACATAAGAAACATAAAGAAGTGCTCTTTGTTTTTTCCTCATTATATGCCACTGGAAAGATGCTTTCACCTTGCAAAGCATATATTGAAAGTTCTCCCACCAGGTTAGCTTTTTGAGGCATCACCACGTTTTGCCACAGGCAAATGCAGTAGAATTTTGGATTTTATCGTATCTTTGTGCAATACTTCGTACATGAGTGGGGCATTTATCTTGGTTTAGTAGCACAAGGACAATAAACACCTCTCAATTTATAGAAAGCTTAAAAGTAAAGACAACTTCATTTACTTTATTTATGTTTTCACCCAGATAGTGAATAAAATACTCGCAAGCGATGAACATAACAGACACCATTACCAGCGAATTGAAAGCCCAAGGAAGTGCAGAGAAGGCGGCGCATTTAAGCTATTTCTTCAAGACGGGCAAGGGACAATACGGCGAGAACGACCGCTTTTTGGGCGTTACCGTACCCGAAACGCGCCGCGTGGCTAAGGCACATGCCGGTGTGGAAATGGCCGATTTGCAACAACTCATTCGGTCCGAGTGGCACGAAGTGCGCCTTTGCGCCTTGTTCATACTTACTATTCAGTTTAACAACGGCGACGAATCTACGCGCACCGAGCTTGTAGAGTTCTATTTAAGCAACACCCCATACATCAATAATTGGGACCTCGTGGACCTAGCCGCGTGGGAAACAATCGGCACCTACTTGCTAGACAAACCGCGCGACTTGCTTTATCGGCTAGCCGAAAGCCCTTTGTTGTGGGATAACCGCATTGCGATGGTGTCTACTTATGCCTTTATCAGGCAAGGGCAACTAGACGATACCTACGCCTTGGCCGAGAAGATGATGGGACATAAGCACGACTTGATGCACAAGGCCATTGGCTGGATGTTGCGCGAGGCTGGCAAACGCGATGTGGAAAGACTTCGACAATTTGTGGAAAACCATCGCTTGGAGATGCCCCGAACCATGTTGCGCTATGCCATCGAGAAATTTTCGCCCGAAGAACGCAAGCGCCTTATGCGCAAAGGCTGACGTGTTAAGAGGGGGATTACAAAAAAGTGGAGGGCTGCCAACGCAGCCCTCCACTTTTGTATCCGTATGTTTTTAGGATGGTTTTCTACATGCTTTTCACCGCGTGGGCCAATTGTTCTAGGGCCTGTTGAAGTATGGCGCGAGGTGTTCCCACATTCAATCGCATGTGCGATTCTCCACCTGGGCCAAACATTTCGCCATCATTCATGGCCAAGTGAGCCTTATCAACGCACAGGTCGAGCAATTGGGCGTGGTTGAGGTTCAACTCGGTAAAGTCGAGCCACACCAAGAAACTAGCCTGCGGGCGCAGTGGTTTAACACCTGGGATATGCTTTTTGCAAAACTCTTCTACGAAAAGCACGTTGCCCTCAATGTATTTCAGCATTTGCTTGCGCCACTCGTTGCCTTGCGTAAAGGCCGCAATGGTGGCAATGGGCGCAAAGATGGTGGGTTCGTCCAGCTCGTTTGCCGAGAGCCAACGGAAAAACTTGGTGCGCAATTGGGCATTGGGAACGATAGCAAACGAACTGACAATGCCGGCCATATTAAACGTTTTAGAGGGTGCGCCAAAGGTAATGGACAGGTCTGCTGCACGCTCGCTCACGGTGGCAAAGGGCGTATGGCGGTTGCCAAACAAGGCCATGTCTGCATGTATTTCATCGCTAATCACGATGATGTTGTGCTCGTAACAGAAGTCGGCCAAGCGTTGCAGCGTTTCCTTAGACCACGTTTGCCCTGCCGGATTGTGGGGATTGCACAGCACAAAGACCTTACATTGCTCATCGCAAATGGCCTCGAGGTTGTCAAAGTCCATTTCGTAATAGCCTTCGGCATTGCGTTTCAGGGGGTTGAACACCACTTCGCGCCCGTTGGCCAGTGGCGTAAGGCGGAATGGATGGTACACGGGCGGCTGGATGATTACCTTTTCGCCAGGACGTGTAAATACGTTTATTACAAAACCGATGCCCTTAACGATGCCTGGAATGTAGGTTAGCCACTCGCGTTGCACCTGCCATTGGTGTTGGCGTTGTTGCCAGTCGATGATGCTCTGCCATAGCTCGTTGGGCGTTGTTGTGTAGCCAAAGATGGGGTGTTCCAATCGCTTACGTAAGGCATCAACGATGAAAGGCGGCGTGGCAAAGTCCATGTCGGCCACCCAAAGGGGCAAAAGGTCGTCGCGCCCCCAACGTGGTTTTAGGGCATCGTGCTTGATGTCGCCGCTGCCTTTGCGGTCGATTATTTGGTCGAAGTTGTAGTTGTGCATGATAATTGTCGGCCTCACACCTCCCTCTCTTTAAGGGTGGAGGGGAGTGATATGCCTCGTTTTTGTCGTTATGGATTAATAATGATGTTTGCGGGTAGCTCTTTTGCCGAAGAGTTAGCCTAACGCTTGCTTGATGTCTTCCAACAGGTCGTCCACGTCTTCCAATCCAATGCTCAGTCGGATAGTCGTGTCCAACACGTCCATCTCTTGGCGTTCTTTGTCCGAGAACGAGCCGTAAATGGTGCTGGCAGGATGGATGGCCAGTGTGCGATTGTCGAAAAGATTGGTGGCGCGGTGGATAAGTTTAAGCTTGTTTATCATGTCGAAACATGCCGCCTTGCTCTCCAAGTCGATGGTTATCATGGCTCCGGCGGTGTTGCCAAACTGCTTTTTGGCCAAGTGGTGGTAGGGATTGTCGGGCAGTCCTACGTAGTTAACGCGTTTAATCTGCGGCAGGGCCTGCATGCGGATGGCCAGTTGTAGGGCGTTGTCGGCCTGGATGCGATAGCGTGCATCGAGAACTTCTAGGCCGACAGTTTGCAGATAGGCCGCTTGGGGAGTCATGTAGGCACCGAAGTTGAAGAGCAATTCGCCACGTAGGGCATGGCCCAAACGTTCGCATGTGCCGTAATCAATAACCAATCCGCCCAAAGATGTTGCTCCGCCACTGATGTATTTGGTGCTGGAAACCACTTCGGCATCCACACCGAGAGCCTTTGCCGAGAACTCGGTAAAGGGAATAAGCGTGGTGTCGGCCACCACGGGGATGCCCCGTGCGTGGGCTAATGCCGCCAAAGCCGGCAGGTCTACCACCTCTAATTGTGGGTTGGACATTATCTCTAAGTACACGCAGCAGGTGTTGTCGTCGAGTAAAGGTTCCACTTCGGCAGGCTTGGTTAGGTTGCAAAGGCGCGCTTCTACGCCGAAACGTTTGAGTGTGGAGGTGAGCAACGAGTAGGTGTTGCCGAACATGTGGCGCGAACTGACGATGTTTTTCCCTTGTTCGGCCAGTGCAATAAACACGGCACTGATGGCCGCCATGCCCGAATTGAAGGCCACAACGTCTGTTGCGCCGGTGATGCCCTTTACTCGGCGTTCGAAGTTTTCAACCGTTGGGTTGCCTACACGCGAGTAATCGGGAGCCGCAATGCGACCGCAAAACACGTCGGACATTGTTTGGGCATTGTCAAACTCGTAGGCCACGGCGTTGTAAACAGGCATGCTCAGGGCATCGTAGGCATCGCGGCGCTTGTAGGCTTGGTGTATGGCGCGCGTTGTTTTCTTCATATCGTATGTTTAGTGTTGTTGTTACACTTGCTTAATACCATTGCACGGCATTGCCATAGCCGCTGCGCTTATCGTATTTAAGCGCATCGGTAAGTGTGGAGGCGTTACAACGGAAGGTGAAGTTGTAGCTGGTGTATGGGGCCAGAACCACAGAACAGCTCATACTGAAACAGTGAAGGTCGCGTTGTAGCGAGGCCGTGGTCATGGATATTTTCTTGTTTTCGAAGTCGTAACCCGACGAGAAACTGATGTTCCAACCTTCGCTCAGGCGTATGTTGCCGCTCATGTTGAGCGTTTGCGTAAACTTATAGGGGTAGCGCATGGTTTTGTAGTTGAACTTGGAGCGGTCTGTGTTCTCGCTCATCGTTACTCCATAACCAAAGGTTAGCGACCACGGCATGGAGAATTTCATGTATCCGTCTTCGTCGGTCTCGGTCTTTCCGCCGTCGTTAGGGTTCGCTGCGCCGCGTTGTCCCTCAACCATGTCGTCGTCGATGTTGCTTTCTATGTTCGTATCAATGCCTTCGTCGTTCTTGTTTGGTTTCTTCTCGTCGTCTTTCGTCTTTTTGCCGAACAGCTTAGCCAGTTTTTCGGGCGTAAGGGTGAACGAAACGTTTTGCGACATACCTTGGAAACGGCCAAACCTACCGCGTCCCCACTCGGTATGCGTGCCCACATAGGGGTTGCCGTCTTTGTCTAACTCGTAGGCGTAAGTGGCAAATACAGCGTTCATGCTGAACGTGTAGTTCTTCCACCACTTTAATCTTAGGCGCATACTAAGGTCGCTCCACGGTCTGCTTTCGGCCGCCATGTTGTACGACATGGATGCGCCCAGCTCGTCGATGAGCGAAATCTTCTTAAATCCCGTTGAGTCTTTGTCGGAGCGTATCTTCATTTCGAGGTTGTTTCCTACGTCGAACGACACGCTACCTGTCTTTCCTCGGCCGGGCACACCAAAGAGCGAGCCCTCGAAAGGCGAGTATTCAACAAGCGAAACGTTGCCCGAGGCATCCGTTTTTTGGTAAGTGGCGTAGTAGCCGTAACGCGCCGAGCCGAAGTCGGGAGCGTAGCTGAAACTCACTTGCGGCGTGAAGACGTGGCGAATGGCCACAATCTTATCGCCAAACAGCTTGCGACTGGGTGTCCAAAAGCCGTAAAGCTTGGTGTTGGCCGATACGCTCATGCGCCAGTCGTACACGTTGTGGAAACCATAAGTGGTGTCGCGGAGTTCTTTTTGTTGGGCGATGTCCCACGAACGGTTAATCTTATTGGTGTACATACGGTCGGTAAACGACAACGATGGGTTGAGGCTGAGGTAGTTGAACAGCGTAAACGACCCGCTGATGGGCACGCTGTGCATCATTCCGTTGCGCCAATCCTTTACCAAATTCGAGCGTAACAGGCGGTCTTCTTTCGTGTTTATCGAGTTGCTTAGCTGGCCCGTGTAGCTCATCGAAATCTTTTCGTACCAGCGTTCCTTACCCACAGCGTGCTTGCGTTTAAAGGGATTGAAACGCGCAATGGAGATGTTGAGGTCGGGTAGGGTAAGTGCGATGCTCGAGTCGCGCATGTTTTGCGATAGGTTTCCCGTTGCGCTGAGCGTTAATCCGATGCTCGAAAAGCGCGTACTCCAACTTACCGACGATGTTCGGGTACTCTGTGTAAGCGCTTGCGGGTTGTAAAGGCTGTTCATGTTGTTGCGCTCGTAGCTGGTGGAGGCAAAGTTAACACTTCCCGAAAGGTCGCTGAAAGGGTTGGCCTTGGGGTCTTGTCGGTGGCTCCATTGCAGTTTAAAGCTGGTTTGCGACGAGTAATCGGGTAGTCCCTTGTCGCCCGTCTTGGTGTTTTGGTAGCTAAAATAGAAGCTGCCGTTGTAGCGATAACGCTTGCGATAGTTTGTTGCTGCTGATATTCCCCACGAACCTTTGGTGTATATTTCGCCCAAAAGTTTCAAGTCCCACTTGTCGCCGAGGGCGAAATAATAGCCTATGTCGCGCAGGTAAAAGCCGCGTTCGCTCTCGTCGCCGTAAGTAGGCATGATAAAGCCGCTGCTGTATTTCTTGGTAAAGGGGAAAAAACCGTAGGGTATGGCCAGGGGTAACGGCACGTCGGCCACCACCAAATAGGCGGGTCCGAACACGACATCCTTACCCGGACGCACCTTGGCACGCGAAAGGGCAATGTAGAAATCGGGACAATCCTTATCGCAAGTGGTGTATCGTCCGTGTTGAAGATAGATGTCGCCATTGGCATCGCGTTTGGCCTTTTCTCCGAAAAGAAAACCCTCTTGTTGCTGTGTGTGCACTTCCTTGATAAGTCCTTTTTTCGATTTGAAGTTAAAGGCCATGGTGTCGCTGTTGTACTTGTCGGACCCCATATTGAAAACGGGCTTACCTTTAATGCCGCCTTTTTCTGTGCTGTCGGGCGCGCCAGTGGCGTGTACCACGCTGCTGTCTGTGCTGATGCGTATGCGTTCGCTGGCCAAGTCCATGTTTTCGTACTTCACTTTGGCCGAGCCATAGAGGTAAGCCATTTTCGAATTGGCGTTGTAAACCAACGAGTCTTTGCCCGAATAAACCACGGGAGCGTCTATTCCGTTTTTCTTTTGTCGGTTAATCGAGTCGCGGCGGATGGAGTCGTCCACCTGTTTGTTGTGTCGGTAGATGGCTCGTTGCAGCGAATCCATGCGTGTTGTGTCGTTGGCCACACGTTCCAACGAGTCGCGCCTGATGGAGTCGGCCTGCCTCTCGGCAGCCGTCTTAGGCGTTTTTTTTCGCTGTGCGTAGGGTGTATAAACCCCCGCCGTCACAAATATGACGGCAAACAGCAACAAGGCAATTAACGATTTTCTTCGCATTCTAGGCTACAAAATTAACGAATAAATGGTGAACCCTCTTGCTCTTATCCCTTTTTAACACTTGTTCGCGTGGCTTTTGTGGGGCAAGGCGGTGGTTGTTTGCAGAACGGCATAGGGATTGACGACCTGCCGTCCACCCACTTTGCTTGCCAAGCAATGCTAACTATCTGCAAAAACTTCAAAGCTATGGGCCGTATTTGATTTTTTTTATCTAATTTTGCACCGCTATATTATATTTATAGCGTTTTGATAAGCAACTTATGAAAAAGAAAATACAATTTAGCCTCGTATATCGAGACATGTGGCAAAGCTCTGGAAAGTTTCAGCCACGCAAAGACCAGTTGGAGCGTATTGCTCCCGTGATTATCGAGATGGGATGTTTCTCGCGTGTGGAAACCAACGGCGGCGCCTTTGAACAGGTGAACCTGCTGGCTGGTGAAAACCCCAACGAAGGTGTGCGAGCATTCTGTAAGCCTTTCAATGAGGTGGGAATAAAGACCCACATGCTAGACCGTGGACTGAATGCCTTGCGCATGTATCCCGTGCCCGACGACGTTCGTGCGCTGATGTACAAGGTGAAACACGCACAAGGGGTTGACATTCCACGTATTTTCGACGGCTTGAACGACGTTCGTAACATCATCCCCAGCATCAAATGGGCGGCCGAGGCAGGCATGACGCCGCAGGGAACGCTCTGTATTACCACTTCGCCCGTACATACGCTGGAATATTATAGCAACATTGCCGACCAACTTATCGAGGCCGGAGCAAAGGAAATATGCCTTAAAGACATGGCCGGTATTGGCCAACCCGCCTTGTTGGGCAAGCTAACGAAGGCCATTAAGGACAAACATCCTGAGATTATCATCGAGTATCACGGCCATACTGGCCCCGGTTTGTCGATGGCATCTGTCTTGGAGGTGTGCAACAATGGTGCCGACATCATCGACACGGCTATCGAACCGCTATCTTGGGGTAAGGTTCATCCCGACGTTATCTCGGTACAAAGCATGTTGAAGAACGAAGGTTTCGATGTTCCCGAAATCAATATGAGCGCTTACATGAAGGCGCGCGCATTGACACAAGAGTTCATTGACGAGTGGTTGGGCTACTTTATCAACCCTGCCAACAAGCTGATGAGTTCGCTGTTGCTTGGTTGTGGTTTGCCCGGCGGTATGATGGGCAGCATGATGGCCGACCTTGCCGGCATACATAGCACCATCAATAGCATTCGTGCGAAGAAGGGCGAGCCCGAATTGTCTACCGACGACATGCTTATCAACCTCTTCAACGAAGTGGAATACGTTTGGCCACGTGTGGGCTATCCACCTCTCGTAACGCCATTCTCGCAGTATGTAAAGAACATTGCACTGATGAACCTCCTCACAATGGAGCAAGGCAAGGGCCGTTTCGTGATGATGGACGATGCCATGTGGGGTATGATTTTGGGCAAGAGCGGCAAAATTCCTGGAACAATCGCACCCGAATTGGTTGCTTTGGCCAAGGAAAAAGGGTTCGAATTTACCGATGCCGACCCACATACGCTGCTGCCAAACAATCTTGAAGAGTTTAAGAAGGAGATGGACGAGAACGGTTGGGAGTATGGACAAGACAACGAAGAACTGTTTGAACTGGCTATGCACCCCGAACAATACCGCAATTATAAGAGCGGACAGGCTAAGAAGAACTTCTTGGCCGACTTGCAAAAGGCTAAGGATGCCAAAATGGGTAGTAAGTTGTCTGTTGAAGAACTTGCCGCCTTTAAGCACGCCAAGGCCGATGCGCTTGTTGCTCCTGTTAAGGGACAACTGTTCTGGGAATTTAATGGCGACGGCGAATGCGCACCTACCGTTGAACCTTACATTGGTAAGGAATACAAGGAAGGCGATGTGTTCTGCTACATTGTTGCCACCTGGGGCGAGATTGTTACTGTGCCTGCCGCACTTGGTGGCAAGCTGGTTGAAATCAACGCCAAGCAGGGTAGCAAGGTGAATAAGGGCGATGTAGTGGCTTACATCGAGCGCGCACAATAAGATTTGACATCGGGCATAAGCCCAAAACATAGCGTCGAAGGCACGGCTTGCAACATGTTGCGGGTCGTGCCTTTGCCTGTTTTTAGTGGCTTTTGTTGTTGCCTTTCATGGTTTGGTAGTCGTTTGTCAACAAATTTCGGGCAACGTGTGCTGTACAACGTAGTTTGTAGTGGGTCTACAAGCCGCGTGTAGTCGTGCTACAACGCTTTTGTAGTGTCTGTACAAGCCTTTTCTATTGCCACTACAAGGGGCTTTGTATTCACGCTGCCGTTTGCAGCTTAAAGGCAATAGGGCGGTGAAGGGCAAGCTGAGAAAACGAGAAAGTCCCTCAAAGCGTGGTTCTTTTTGCACATGCGTTTATTGCAAACGCGGCCGCACGCTTGCTGCCCGTTAGCCAAAGGGCACGAAAAAAGGAGCCCCTTCATCGCGAAGAACCTCCTCCAAAAACAGTAATTAACTCAAAATTTATAATCTATTTTTACTGACAATTAGGATATTCATCATTAGTTTATGAGGACTAACTTACAATAAGCAATCCTCGTGACCTAAACTTGTCACTGCAAAGATAGGCAAGATATTTGAAAATGCAAACTTTATTGTGACAAAAATTGAGGTTTCTTAAATTTATTAATTCTTTTTTTAATCCTTTTTGGTGGAAAGGGAAGGCCGAAAAGCTGAAAGAAAGGAAAGATGATAAGCGGGTTTTGGCTGTTGATAAGGCACTATTCCGGCCATTTGCCTGAAAAGAAAGGCCTTTGTGGCTTTATTATTTCAGCTCTTTCACGGCTTACCTATTTACTCCTTCACCGCTTACTCCTTTCTACTTCCCTCCATACTCCTTACTTCTTACTACTTCTCTCCTTACTCCTTCCCTCCTTATTACTTACTACTTACTACTTCTCTCCTTACTCCTTACTCCTTCTCTCCTTCCTACTTCCCTCCTTACTCCTTACTTCTTACTACTTCTCTCCTTCCTCCTTACTACTTCTCTCCTTCCTACTTTCCACCTTCCTCCTTCCTCCTTAGTACTTCTCTCCTTACTACTCCCCACTTCTCTCTTTCCTACTTTCCCGCCTTTTCTTCAAACCTATCCACCAGCCATTGCAGCTGTTGGGCGATGGTTAGCTGTCCGTTGTCTAGCTCAATGGCATCGTCGGCCTTGCGCAACGGACTCACTTCGCGGTGACTATCCTTATAATCGCGCTCTTGAACGTTACGAAGAATATCGTCGTAGTTGGCCTCCATGCCCTTGCCCACAAGCTCATCGAAACGGCGTTGCGCCCTAACCTCGGCCGAAGCCGTGACAAACACTTTCAGTTCGGCATCGGGAAACACCACCGTACCAATGTCGCGACCATCCATCACGATGCCCTTATCCTGCCCCATGCGTTGTTGTTGAGCCACAAGAGCCGTGCGAACAAAGTCTATTGCCGCAATGGAACTAACGTGGCCAGACACCTCCATGCCCCTAATCTCGCGTTCAACGTTCTCGCCGTTGAGGTAAGTTTCGGCCTTTCCTGTTTCTGGGTTTAGCTTAAACTCCACCCTTAGCGTGTCCATTTTTGCTTTCAGTGCCTCGTAGTCAACATGTCCGTCGGGCGCAATCATGCCGTTTTGCATGGCAAAAAGCGTTACGGCACGGTACATTGCGCCTGTGTCTACATAGATATAGCCCACTTCTTTGGCCAACATCTTGGCCATAGTGCTCTTTCCGCACGACGAAAGTCCGTCGATGGCGATGGTTATTTTCTTCATAGTGTATTGTTGTTTGTAAGTTTATTTTTTAGTTTATGAGATGGTGAGTTTATGAGTTTTTGAGTTGATAACTCACAACTCACATGGCGAACGACACGTTAAGCACCACCGACGAACTAGAAACGTGGTACTTGCCGTAAGCCAAGTTCAGCTTAAACCGTTCCAGTTGCAGACCTGCACCCAGCGACAAACCTGCGCCATGACTGCTGGCGTTCTCGGCATCGCCCACTTTCATCTCGTTGGCACGCCGCAAACTATATCCTGCACCCACCCAAATGTTTGGCGAAAGGTCTACATCTACGCCAAAAACAAAATGTTTCATCAGCGCATAATGCCAGTGGTTGAGGTCTACCAGCGTTGCCGACAGTCGGAAAGGCCCATGCTGCAAGCGTTTGCTGATGCCCATCTGCACGTCGAGCGGCATGCCTTCGTAGTCGTCTTCGTAGGCTTTAAGCTGTCCGCCTAGGTTCTTAGCCACCACCGATAGCGACAATTCGCGATCGGCATCGTAATAGTTCAGACCAAGATCTACGCCCACACCAATCGAAGTATAGTGCCCGATGCTCGACGACAGCACCTTTGCAGCGATGCCGCCAGCCAACTTATCGGTAAGCATGTACGAGAAATAAGCCGTTGCGGCAATGTCCCTAGCGGCAAATTCGCCCAAGTCTTGGTTGTCGGCCGTGGTGTATCGCATCTTGCCATAGTCCACATAGTTAACCGAAAGGGCAGCCGAGGCGCGCTCTTTTATCACCTTGGTGTAGGCCACGCCGGCCAAATTAACACCCCGCATGAAGTTCATGTAGTTCAATGCAAGCGTCTTGTCGCTCACCGACGACAACAACGCGGGGTTGTTGAACATCAACCACGCATCGTCGTTAATGAGCGTAACGTTGTCGCCACCAAGCGCAGCGGCGTGCGCACTCACGGGCAACCGCAAGAAATTATAAGCCGTTTGGCTCTCTTGCGCCGTCATTTTATCCGCCATAAAGAACAAAATAAGGGCGAAAATAACTTTTTTCATCAACTTCTTTCTGTTTTATCTACAAAGTTACACCTTTTTCCAATTATATCATTATATTTGTAGCTGAATTGAGTTTCATTCACCGTGAAAGCTCTAACTTTGTTGCAACAACTTCAATCGTGTGGAGGTAAAGAAGACACATAGTGCCAATTTGGAGAACAAGCGCGTAACCAATTACCTGCTTGGGCTTGTTGTAGTGCTCTCGTTCCTGTTTGTGGCGCTGGAGTACAACAGCAATTCGCGCACCTTCGACTTCGACGACGAGGTGCCAGACGATTTCTTTGAGGAGATGGAAATACTGCCCGACGTGGAAAAAAGCGAAATGGTGGCCGCCGCAATTCCCACTGCCGCACCCTCTATCACCACGAAAATTAAGGCAGTGGACACGCCTGTGGCATTGCCCGACAAGCTGAACGAACGCAACGACGAGGAAAAAGAAGGTGAGGAGGCAACTGTGCAACAAAACGAAACGCCAACAACGGCCATCGAACAGCCTGTTCCCGAACCAATTGCCAACGACGATAAGCCGCGCGTTGTGCAACAGATACCTGAGTATCCAGGCGGCATCGTAGAGTTTATGAAGTGGCTGCAACGCACCCTACGCTATCCGCCAACAGCCCAACAACAAGGCATTCAAGGTAGTGTGATGGTGTCGTTTATCGTCAATGCAGACGGAACCATTACCGACCAAAAGGTGGTTCGCGGCGTAAACGAAGACTTAGACGCCGAGGCCTTGCGCGTTATCAGCCACATGCCCAAGTGGAAACCTGGCCTAGACAAAGGCAAACCATGCCGCACGCTCTTTGCCATACCCATCGTATTTAAACTTTAAAAATTAGTCAACATGTTGACAGACAATCTAATTCTCAGCAAAATAAACGCATATTTAGAGGCCTTGCCCTTCAATCGTAAGCCGCAATCGCTTTACGAACCCATACGTTATGTGCTCTCCATTGGGGGCAAACGTATTAGGCCTGCGCTTGCCTTGCTTGCCTATAACCTGTTTAAGGACGACCCCGAAAGCATTCTTGCACCTGCTTGCGGATTGGAAACCTACCATAACTACACGCTCTTGCACGACGACTTGATGGACAATGCCGCCCTGCGACGTGGTAAGCCCACCGTACACAAGCGTTGGGATGCCAATACGGCCATACTATCGGGCGACTCGATGCTGGTTTTGGCTTATCAGCTGGTGGCACAATGCGATGCCGCAAAGCTGAAACCCGTGATGGAACTATTTACCGAGACGGCACTCGAAATTGGCGAAGGGCAGCAATACGATATGGACTTTGAACATCGCAACGATGTAACCGAAGACGAATATATCGAGATGATTCGCCTAAAAACCAGCGTGCTCTTGGCCTGTGCAATGAAGATGGGCGCGCTGTTGGCCGATGCTCCACAGCGAGATGCCGACCTATTATATAAGTTTGGCGAACAAATAGGCTTGGCTTTTCAGCTGCAAGACGATTTCCTAGACGTGTACGGCGACAGCAAAGTGTTTGGTAAGGCCATTGGCGGCGACATCGTAAGCAACAAGAAAACGTACATGCTTATCAACGCTTTTAACAAGGCCGATGCCGCACAACGGGCCGAACTGCAGCACTGGGTTGACCAAGAGCAATGCGATGCGCAAGAAAAAATTGCGGCCATAACCCAGCTCTACAACGCTATGGGCATCGACAAGATGGCCGAACGGCGAATAGAACACTACTTTGAATGTGGCAAACGCTACCTCGATGAGGTGAATGTGCCTGCCGAAAGAAAAGAAAATCTCATTAACTATGCCTCGAAAATGATGAACAGAAAATACTAGAACCTCTCACCTAAATACAATACCATGCCATACCGACGACTACCTAAGACAGATGCCGCACGACTGAAAGCATTGAAAATGCTACTCGAAAACGAGAGTGTGTATGCGGCAAGAAATCGATTTATCGATTGGAGCGTGATTAACAGAGCTAGACCTGCCTACGACCGACTACTGACGGCAGCCCAGCAGTATCGAACCTCGCTTACGGCGCAAGCCAGACAGACGGGCAAGATAGACCGCGTGCAACGCAATGCCGTAATGTATGTGAGCCATTTTCTGCAAGTACTCTTCATGAGTGTTGAGCGCGGAGAGATTAAAAAGTCGGCTCTGAAACTTTACGGACTTAGCGAACATGCCACATCGCTGCCCAATCTCAAAACCCAAGAGGGCCTGGCCGAATATGGTAAGCGGGTTATCGAGGGCGAGAAAGAACGCATTAAGCAGGGCGGGCGACCCATCTACAACCCCACCATCGGGATGGTTTCCACGCATTACGACATCTTTATGGAGACCTATAAGCAACAAAAGTCGCTGCAAGCCCGAACGAACAAGGCCGTAGACACGTTGCATACGCTACGCCCTGAAACAGACAACATCATCCTCGACTTGTGGAACCAAATCGAGAAACACTTCGAACACGAACCGCCAGAGGTGCGTTTCGCCGAGTGTAGAAAGCTGGGGGTGATATATTATTACCGCCGCAACGAGGAACATCTGTATTAACTATTTCTCGTTAAAGGCCGCTTCTATAAACGCTGTGCCACTGCTCAATGTGGCTTAGCCGAGTTTTTAGCGTGAGCTTAAGCCCCGAACGGGCCTCTATCCCAATGCAAAAGGATTGGGACAGCTTGCTTTCGGTGCATGTATGCTGGCGGTTTTCTCCCCATAAGTCGTGGGGAGCAAGGCTTTTTGGGGCTTTTGTAATTGGGCCCAAAGCCAACAGAATGTAAACGAGAACATGACAACAGACATTATAGATACGCACATCCACCTAGACGTGGACGACTATCGCGACGACCTAGACGAGGTTGTTGCACGTGCCAAAGCGGCAGGAGTGAGCAAGGTTTTTATTCCTGCCATCGACGAGCAAAGTGGCGATGCCGCCCTTTTGCTGGCTCAACGTTACCCCAACTACGCCTTCGCCATGATGGGTTTGCATCCCGAAGAGGTGAAGACCGACTATGCTGAGGTGCTGAAACGCATGAAACGGCGGTTTGAAGAGCCGCACCCCTTTATCGCCATTGGCGAAGTGGGGCTAGACTTTTATTGGAGTCGCGAGTTCGAAAAGCAACAACTCGAAGCCTTCGAAGAGCAAGTGCGCTGGTCGGCCGAATACCAATTGCCCTTGATGATACATTGCAGAAAGGGGCAAAACGAGATGGTGCACATCATCAAAAAGTACGAAAAAGAACTGCCAGGCGGTGTTTTCCATTGCTTTACGGGTAACGAACGCGAGGCCGATGCCTTCTTGCAGTTCGACAAGTTTGTGCTGGGCATTGGTGGCGTACTTACTTTTAAGAAGTCGAACCTGCCCTCGGTGTTGCCCCACATTCCCCTTTCGCGCATCGTTCTCGAAACCGATGGCCCTTACATGGCTCCTGTTCCCATGCGCGGCAAGCGCAACGAGAGCAGTTATCTCACCCATGTTGTGGAGGTAATGGCCAATGCCTACGCCACCACCACCGACGAAATAGCCCGCCAAACCACTCAGAACGTAAAGCGGGTGTTTGGTGCGCGCGTGCCTTTTTAAGGCTGGTTCTGAAAATTACCTTTGCTGTATTTTAGCTTTTAGCTGAGCAGGTTTTGCTTACTTCTTGAAGGAGCATAGTGGACTATGCGACTGAAAGAGTAAGCGAAAGATGCCAGATAAAAGCAAAAAGACAGTGAAGAGCAATACAAGGAACAACGATTGAATCTTTTGCGGGGAATTTTTAGAACATGCCTTAAGGGCTAATCCACTTCGTTGGTTGGTTTATAATGGCGCAATGGCATAGCATTGGTCTTTCAATACCGCTGTGATAAGGCTTCTTTCAGAGAATTAACGCATAAAACGAAATAGATTGACGTATGAAAAGGATAATCTTATTGTTGCTTGTTTTGTTTGTAACGCGTGTTTCGGCACAAACGTGGAACACTGGGGAATTTCAGCGAATGGGAGAAAAAACCATCCTTAAGATGCGTAGGATATTCAAGATTCCGAAGCGGGTGAAGCTCTATGCAACAGCGTATATTTACGTATGCGACCTCACGACCAAGAAAAAATCCGTCCCCACAGACAGTATCGCTTCGCTTACAGTTAGCGATTGGCTTCGCAAAGTGTACGACTGTCGGCACAAAGTGTATGTTTACGATGACCAATTGCGATACTTTTTGGTTGATAATCTTGCAAATAGAGATGAAGGAGGTGATGAAAGGAAGTCTTATTTAGGCACAAAAGACGACCGCGCCATTGCTGAGACGCTGCAAGCGAATAGGTTCGATTGCGTGATAGAAGCGGATAGATGCCAAAACAAGGATGCTAGACAGTTGGTGTTGATATGCGTTAAGCGGGATGGCATGTATCGTGCCGTGATTAAAGGAGAAAAGACAACGCTGAAATTGGTGACGAAAGACGATCTCCTAATAGAGCCATAGTTTGCCTGTGTGGGTGAGTCTATGAGTTGTTTTTTTAGTTTTATTGCTGTCCGGTAAAACTTTTTGGGGGATATCTGTGTTAGTTAAAATAGACTTAACCTTATTATTTCTTAGAATTATCGGTTATTATAGGTCTTTTCTTGTCAAAAGAAGTGCATTTTATAATACTTACAGTTTGAAACTGAAAACCAAGCCCCTGGATGAGTTAAACGGCTGCAATGCCGATGGATAAAGAGATACAGAACTTTCTGTTTATTTTTACCGGACAGCAATATTTAGGAATATACCCACTTCGTTGGCTGCCTGTAATTTTACTTTCGGAAGAAAGTCTCAACTGGCTAAAAATGTATTTACCTTGATTCATGGGCGTAGTGATACTTACAGATTGTTACATTCTGCTAAGTTAGCCAGTTCTAACCCATAGCGTCTTTTTTGAGTTGTATCTATTTGTTGTTTAACGAACTCAATCAAATAGTGCAACAACCTGTTGCACAAATTCAAGATACAGATAATCTGTCGAACAAAATTGCGCAACAACCTGTTGCACAATTAGGAGAGGCTTCTCAAACGCTGTCGGCTAACTATCACAGTGACGTCTATTGGATAGAGGAAATCTTTAAGCAGTCGGCCATTGCTCGCACCAACTGGGCTAGTCATGTAATTCTGCTTAATAGTAAGCTTCGTTTAGGCGAGTGCTATTCAAGTCACCAACTCATCAACTCAAAATCTTAAATTGTTATATTTTATTTTACAATATCGCTCTAATTTTCACTTCGTTCTAGCGAAAATATCGCTCATAAAGTAGCTAAAAAGCTACTTTTTATAGTCTTTCACGCCTCACGTTTTACCTGTTTTTCAGAACAAAACCTTCATTTTGCACCATTTAGCCTTTCTATTTGGGCAGCCTACTCGTTATTTTTCAAGTCCAATTACTCGCTTTTAGCCCCTAAAATCCCACTTTTTGATGGATGTTTTGCCCTTTATAGTCATGTTTTAACGGCTCTAAAAGGTTTTGTTTTATACCATTACTATGTATTATTATGCTTTTTACCTCGCATTTAGCACCATTTTGCACTGCATTTAGCACCATTTTGCCTTGCGTTTAGCACCAAAACGCACTGCATTTAGCACCAAAATGCACTGCGTTTTGCACCATATTGCAGTGCGTTTTGCATCAAATCGCAGTACTTTTAGCAGCAAATGGCCCAAAAACAGGTGAAAATGGCGGTGTTTTTAAATATAAATTCATTTTGCCTCATTCACATGTTACCCCCTTTTTACATCAAAACCAACCTTCGCGAGAATCGATTTTTTGCGGCAGGGTTGGCGATTGGTGGCCGGAAAGGGCACTCATAATGTTAAATTTCTGACTAAAAACTAGACAAAAGCGTGATTGTACTGTGTACGCGCGCATGGGTAACGGTACGAAAAACACGTACGCTTACTACCCCAGCGCGAGCGGTTGCCGGGCATACTACCCACGGTCAACGGAGTCAGTATAAGGGAACGCAGAAGTAATATGTCATCGACAGCCGTTTTTTCAACTTGTAGAGAATGAATAGGATGACTTCCACTTAGCCACTTTTTGAGATATAACCACGTTTCGCCACATACAAATGGGCCAGAACATCAAATTTCATCGTATCCTTGTTCCAGTACTTTGTACATGAAGAGGAGTGTTTGTCTTCGCTTTACAGCACAAAGACAATAAACCCCTCTCAAATTATAGAGACATTAAAAATCAAGGCGACTTCAATTGTTTGATTCTTTTTTTGCGGCAGATGTATCTATTATTTTTTCCTTATAAATACAAAAAATGAGATAACGATAAAGAATGGCACATAGGCTATGCTTGCGTATTCGCTTTTTGAAAAGTTTATTATTCCGCTATAAACACAATGGTTTAATCTCCACACTGTGCTATAGGGTATAAGGTAGGCATAATCTTTATTTTGAGCAATAATACCAAAGATCGTCATGAAGCCAGCAAACCCGACAGGTAAAACAAAACTCTTAAAAATCAAACTAAGATTATATTGTATAAATGAAACAGCAGAAAGGGCTATAAACAAATACGAGAAATATGAAACCATTAGGGTATTGACATTATAACTGGCGAATTTATATCCAGGTAATAACTTATCCAGAGCAAAACCAGACAGAAGGAAAGAAAGATAACCTATAAGGGAAGAAATAAAGATAATCTCCAAAAGGAAGACAATTTTGCTCGAATAAACTGTCACCTTGCTCACAGGTCTTGTAAAAAGAAGTCTAAATCCATAATTCTTATATTCTACATCGCATAAAGAATAACTCAAAACGGCTGCAAGAATTGGATAAAGCAGACTATAGAATTCAAAGATGTATCTACCCAATAGCCATACCCAAGGATTATAATCAAAAGTTATTGCCGGGTTGTTGACAGCATCAGCATGTTTAAACAAGATATATACATCAATATATAAAGTAATGAAAAAAGGAAACAACAAGAAGAGCCAAATGGCAATGTTAAATCTTAATTTATAGTGTTCGCTTTTAAGAATGGTAAAGAATGATACTGGTTTCATAAGTCGGTTTTTATTAGATGAAGGAATACAGACTCCAATTTTTCTTGGCATTTATCTGCAAATATAATTTGAATATTGTTTTGTTGCATTAAATTTCTAAAACTGTCAAAAGAGCCATCTTGTTCAATTTCTATGACAAACGTTCTGTCAGAAATCCTATTTACGGGAATCAAGTGCTCTTTACATATCTCCATGCCTCGTTCCGGCTGGTCTGTATATATTAAATAAGAAAGCTTTTTTTGATTGAGTAGACTATTAATTTCTCCTTGAAACAATAATCTTTTGTTATTTAACACTCCGATATGTGTGCATATTTTCTCCAGTTCTGCTAAGATATGTCCTGATATGAAAATCGTTTTTCCTTCGCTTTGAAGTTTGAGCATTAGCTCTCTCATTTCATAAACACCTTGCGGATCTAGTCCATTGAGTGGTTCGTCAAGAATGAGTAATTTCGGGTTATGAAACATTGCCATCGCAATTCCCAGGCGTTGTTTCATTCCTGTAGAATATTTTCTAACTTTTTTGTCTTTATCTTTAGTCAAGTTCACAAGTTCTAAAACCTCTTTAATGCGCTTTTGTCCACAATGATATAGCATATCCAGATAGTTTAGATTCTCATAGGCACTCAAATCTGCATAGAAGAATGGTTGTTCTACCAGGCATCCTATATTTTGAAGGATATACGATCTGTTAGAATGAAATTCTTTTTTATTGAAGAATACCGTATTTTTTGGGGTTTGCTCCAATCCTAAAAGTATCTTTATCGTAGTAGATTTACCCTCCCCATTCTTGCCTAAGTATCCATAAATGGACCCCTCTGGAATCTTCAAGTTAATGTCTTCTAATACAGAATGATTTCTGTAGTTAAAAGTGAGATGGTTGGTTTCTAGTATATTCATAATCAACACTATCTTTTAAAAATATTCGTATTTAAATGATTTAATGTAATTCAGTAGCTCTTATTTAGACCTATTTGAAATTCTAAATAATTCATTGGAAAATATATGGTGAAATGTTTTTGGGCGGAAAGAGCTATTCTCTTTTCTCGGATGACATAGATAGAATAAAGGAGCATCAACCCTATATACATTGTATCCAAGGTTGGTGAATCTATTATAGCAGTCATAATATTCATTCCCCCATCCATAATGCCTTTCATTTTTCATGTCCACATCAATATATTTTTCCTATTTACAAATACGTCACCTCCATACATTGGCTGATTGCAAAGATAATCAAGCATGTTAGGTTTTTTATAGAGAACCTTGATGTCTTTAGTGTTTAAATAATATCTCCGCAAAATATCTGATGTTTGATAAACAATTCCATGATAAGGATATGCGATGTCTGCCTGACTTGAACGGAGAGTATTGTCGGCATCCATAATAGTTTTTTTATCAATATTTGTATCAGAATCCCAATTTGCTGTAATTGGTGTATTTATTAGTAGGCGATTCATGAATTGTATTTTCGATTTATAATAGGTTATGAAACACAAGAGCTAAATTGCGGATATGTCATATTTGATGCAAAAATAAGAAAAGTGTTTGAAATAAAGCATGGGGCAACATTGTTTAACGCTTTATGTATTAAAGTAGCAAGTGCGAATTTATAAGATTCACTTTTTTAAAACAAATTCGGATGTCCTACAACTATACCGAACTCAGGTTGTATGAAATAGTTTACCAGCCGCGGAGGTTGTGTCTAAATCACTGATGCGCTATTGAATATAAAGGAAATAGGTAAGTGGGTTAGGTATCCTTATTTCTTACCTCCCACATTCATCTTATAAATAGCATGTAGCATGATGTAGTGGGGGATTGTGTTGTAGCGTATCTCGCTCTTTCCTTGACCGTTCACTTGATAATCTACGCTCTTAAGTTGCTGGAAAAGGTCGAACGTTTCGAGTTTCACGGCAAATCTACCTTTCATGAAGCTTTGAGTAACGTACGCATTGCACATCAAGTTGTTGGTATTAATCTGCTCATCGGCATAGCCTCTGCGGCTAAACATCTTGAGGTCCATTCCCATTTCTAATCCCGTTTTCATGCTATACGAACCGATGAAGCCATATTCGTAGTCGTAGGTGTTGAAGGGTGTAAAGCCCTTACGGGTACTATTGACGTTTCGCCATGAGAGCTGTCCCATCAAACTCAAGCTTAAGGTTTCTTTTTGGTACTTCACTTCCAGGTATTGGCGGGTAACATGGTTATTCACTTTGCTCAATACGCTACTCGTTTGTCCCGCAACTCCCGTCAAGTCTACATTGTGGTCGTAGTTATATTCTGTTTCGGTGAATAAGTTGAAGTATTTCATGCTATCCAACGGAACATTATAATAAATACCGCTATGTGCTGACCAGTTGCCGTTTACGTTCTCGGGTTTATAAGTATATACCCCCGTTTGTGGGTCGTAGATGAACCCGTTTGCCACGGCATTGTGCGTTTCTAGAATATCCAAGTTGATGGAAGGTAAATTGTATCGTCTATTATGCTTATCGCTAAATCTTATTCCCAAGAAACTCTGTCTGCCATTTTTCAAGTTCGGATTTCCCAATGAGATGGCTAAAGGGTTGGAGTTGTCGCGGCGGTCAATCAACGAATACATATCGGGAGTAGTGGTTGTCGAATTACCCCACGTCATAAGTTGATATTCATTATGAATCAATTGACCTGAAAAGTTTATTTGTTTGACCCAATTATTCTGAGAAATGGCTTTTGTTACCGGTTCACTTCTATAATCCAATTGTTCTTTTTTATAGCTTAGAGACGTAAATACGCCAAATGTAAAGGAGTTTTTTCCTTTTCTTTTCATATAATGTACACCCAGTACTCCCATATGCTGTTTACTCATATAGTAGCCTGTATAACTATTATTGAGGTCTAACGAACGTAAGAGGGAATCTCGCATAGAAGGCAAACTTCCAATACTATGGTCTTCATTTTTCCACTCTTCCAAGCGGTCTAATCGATATTTATTGTTGTTTCGATAATTGCCAGCTTGCCTGTATTCATACCCGGTGATGATGTTAAAGCCTGAGGGGAGAACAAATATGTACTGAGGATTAAAAGTATATGAATAGGTATAAGAAGGTGATTCATCATATCGATTGCGAGAATCTTTCTTTCCCGCCTCCTGGAGGTAGTCTAATTGGTATTTGCTGAAGTTATAATTCTTGATGTTTTCGTATGTGCTTTTGACTTGAACTCCTATTCTGTCACCAGTTTTTAAAGGTTTTCCCAAGTATATATCCAATGCTGAACTGAGTGTATGACCATTGCCGAGCGTTTGAGATAATTGCCTATTTATGCCTTTATAGGTGGAGAGTTGTGGAAGGGGGAGCGTAAAAGCAGAGTCAAGGATAGCTTCTGTTGACCCTAAACTATTGGGGGCAGTCTGGAAAGAGGCAGACTTGTCTGTACTGAAGTTATCAAACTTGTTATAATTCAACCACAGCATAGCCATAAGTTGGTATGACTTATTGACATGAAACTGATCATTTAGTTCATAAATAGTATTCTTGGTGGTACTATTGTTAATGCGTCGTGTAAAGTTGTTGTTAGCGGTACCCAAGAAAGATTCAGCTGCCGTGTGTGTGATATTATGGGTGCTGAGCCATGAAACACTTGTCGATAGACTATTATTTACCGTGTTCTTCTCGTTACTGTTGGCAAAGTTTAGACCGATGGTCTTTCGGGTTACTTGTCCTTTTGGCAACTTGGTAGGATCCCAGTCGCCCTTCTCGCCTGGCTTTCGGTCTTCGTTTACGTTGTTGATATTGGCAAAGGTAGACACTTGTATTCGTGGTGTAAAGTACAAGCCGAACAACTTGAGGGCGTATCTACTATTGGTTCCACCCGCAATGTCGGCATTACCGATGAAGTTTTTTTCGTATTGTTTCTTCAGTTGAATATCCATCACGTAGTCTTTTTTCTCTACGTCAATGCCCATAGCTTGGCTCTTTTCGGTGCTCTTTTCAAACACTTTGAGGTCTTTAACGGTGTAATTGGGCAGGTTTTCGATGAGTTGTTTGTTGTTACCCTTGAAGAAATCCTTTCCGTTGAGTGTGAGGTAATCGAGTTTACGGCCATTAATGAATATCTCACCATTGCTGTTCATCGTTGCTCCAGGTAGTTGTCTAATGAGCGCATCGAGCATACTACCTTCGGGAAGGTTGAAGGCCTCGGCATTAAAGACAATGGTGTCGCCTTTGTTAACCATTTTGATTTTGGTACTCTTCACCACTACTTCGCCCAAGTTATGTTCCACATCTTCCATTCGTTTTCGTTTCAGGGTAAGGTCTTTCAAGTCGATCACCGTTGCACGAGTCTTGAAGCTAATCTCATGATTGTAGTAAGTGGTTTCGTATTTGGGATTTTCCACCTTGATGATATATTTGCCTTCAGATACCTTGGGTGTCATAAAGAAATAGGCTTCTGGGTGAATGGCATTCCTGTTCCAAGTCTGTGTGGAACAAGAATCAACAACCGTGCTATCAGGCGCCATCAAGGTTATCTTACTATCGACGATGGCAAGGCTTGTAAAACTATCTACCACGCGCCCGTACATTTTCATTTCGCGTGTTTTTTTAGAAGTAGTTGAATGCTGTTGTGCAAATGATTGCTGAGGCAAAGCCAGTATCATGGATAATAATATTCCCAAAAGTTGTTTCATCGTTATTAGCTGTTTTCTATGTCATTTATAATAGATGATGAAGTCGTCTTGACTTTTAATATTTCTATGAATTGAGAGGAGTTTATTATCTTTGTAATGCTAAACCAAGATAAAAACTCCTCTTGTGTACATTATTGTTTATAGTTTATCGCACTCGTCGAGCCACATTTTGGCCGTTGCATCGCTGGGCATTCGCCAATCGCCACGCGGACTTAGGCTAACGCTACCCACTTTCGGTCCATCGGGCAGGCACGAACGCTTGAACTGTTGGGCGAAGAAACGGCGGAGGAACACCCTTAGCCAATGCTTTATCTCGTCGTCGGAATAGTGGTTGGCGCGTTGTTGCGGCGATGCAAAGGCATGACGAGCCATGATAAAGAGGCGTTGGGGTGTGAAACCGTGGCGCAAGAAGTGGTAGATGAAGAAGTCGTGTAGCTCGTATGGGCCAACGAGATCTTCGGTTTTCTGCTTGATGTTGCCTGCTTCGTCGGCAGGAATAAGTTCTGGCGAGATGGGCGTGTCGATGATATCGTAAAGCGTTTGACAGGTGGCCTCGTTGTGCATGGTTTGTGCAACGTGGCGAACAAGGTGCTTGATGAGGGTCTTGGGGATGCTTACGTTTACGGCATACATGCTCATATGGTCGCCGTTGTAGGTGGCCCAGCCCAATGCCAGTTCGGAAAGGTCGCCCGTTCCCACAACAATTCCGCCGAGTTTGTTGCCCAAATCCATAAGAATTTGGGTGCGTTCGCGTGCCTGTCCGTTTTCATACACCACGTCGTGCACGGCCATGTCGTGGCCAATGTCTTCGAAATGTTGGGTTACACTTTTGGCGATGTTGATTTCGTGGGTGGTTATTCCCAATTCGCGCATTAAGTCGATGGCGTTTCGGTAGGTTCGGTTGGTTGTACCAAAGCCTGGCATGGTAACGCCGATGATGCCCTCGCGTGAAAGTCCTAGCTTGTCGAATGTGCGCACACATACAAGTAGGGCGAGTGTGGAGTCTAGTCCGCCACTGATGCCCAGCACTACCTTTGAGGCATGGATGTGTTTAAGGCGTTGGGCCAAGCCCGACACTTGGATGTTGAAAATCTCCTCGCAACTGTCGTACATCTGTTCGTCTTGCGGTACGAAGGGCAAGGGGGCGATGGTGCGTTGCAGGGCGAGAGGCTTGTTGGCGAAAGGAGCTTGGGCTGCATGCAACAAGGCCGTGTGCCCATGTTGGGCGTTAACGTAGGTGCTATTGGTGCGCCGTTCGGCACGAAGTTTAAAGATGTCTATCTCGGATATGACGATTTGCGGCTCGAAATCAAAACGTTTGTTTTGGGTTAGCAGTTTCCCGTTTTCGTAAATCAGGGCGTTTCCACCGTAAACCACGTCTTGTGTGCTTTCGCCAAAGCCGCATCCGCTGTACACATAGCCTGCCATTGTGCGGGCACTTTGCTGTGCTAGCAGACTTTTAAGGTAGGCGTGCTTGCCGATAAGCTCGTCGCTGGCCGAGAGATTGCAAACGATGTCGGCGCCAGCAAGTGCCAAATAAGTGCCAGGAGGATTGGGTGCCCATACGTCTTCGCATATTTCGACGCCGAACTTTACGCCATCGGCGGTAACGAAGATTTGGCTTTGCGCTGTGAGTAGGGCTTGCTGACCAGCGTAGTGGATGGATGTTTCGTTGAGATGGTGGGTGGATGCGAACCATCTTTTTTCGTAGAACTCGCTGTAATTGGGCAGATAGGTTTTGGGAACGATGCCAAGGATGTGGCCCCTTTGAAAGACCACGGCGCAATTGAGCAAGATGCTGTCTACTGCGACAGGCACGCCAACCACGGCAATGATGTCTAACGTCTTTGTGTTTTCGAGCAGTGAGCCTACTGCTTGTTCGGCTTGCTCGATGAGTAGCTGCTGTGTGAAGAGGTCTTGACAGGTGTAGCCCGTGATGCCTAGTTCGGGAAACACCACGATTTCGGCTCCTTGTTCGTTGGCTTGCTTGATTTGCTGCTCTGTTTGTTCGGCGTTGAAATGGCAGTCGGCCACTTTAACAGCTGGAATAGCTGCCGCCACTTTGATATATCCGTGTTGCATGATTTATTTTTTGAGGAGTTTTTTTGAGGAGTTTTTTTGAGGAGTTCTTTTGAGGAGTTAAGGAGTTATGGAGTTAAGGAGTTAAGCCAATAGCTCAGGAGTTAAGGGGCTATGGAGTTGTGTAGTTAAGCCAAATGCTTTGCGAGTTTCGTCAACCAGAATCCTAGGGAAACTAGGGAAACTAGGAAATCTAGGAGAGCTAGGAAATCTAGGAGAGCTATGGAAACTAGACACGCAAGGGAAACGTGGATATTTAGAAACCATACGCGGCTTTGTGGGCGTTAGCCATCTTTTCACCCTTTCACCCTTTCACCCTTTCACCCTTCCCATCTTTTCACTCTTTCACTCTTTCACTCTTTCCCCTTTCCCATCTTTTCACTTTTTCACCTTTCCCATCTTTTCACCTTTTCACCCTTTCACCTTCACCAACGTTGCTCCATACCCATATTCTTGGAACGAGGCATCTTGGTAAGTATAGCCTTTAAAGTGTCGGTTCAGTTCGTTGATGATGGCTTTTCGTAGTACGCCTTCGCCCTTACCGTGGATGAACACGATTTTAAGGCCGCGTTCGTTGGCGTGCTCTTTAAGTGTTCGGCGGAACACTTCCAGTTGATATTGCAGAATATCGAGCGAATCCATACCTTGTGTAGTCTCTAAAATCTCGTGGGCATGTAGGTCAACCACCAATGGTTCGTTAGTTTTGCGGTCGTGATGCGCATGTTTGCCTGTTGCAGAAACTGCGCCTTTGGCAGACCGCGCATCTTGTTTCATCTTTTGTATGGCAGCCTTAGATAGCATCTCCGTTTTCAGTTTGTCTGCATCAATCTCGCTAACAGGCGTTTCGGCAGGTTCGTCGCCCTCGACGATGGTATAGAGCATGGCAGGCTCGTTGTAAAAAGGCGTTTCGGCAAAGAGATGCTGTTTGAACAGTTTAAGCGGCTCGATGTGTAGCTTTACGTCGATGGCAGGCTTGCGCACATAGCTTTTTTGTCTTTTGAACGCAATGGCTTGGAAGGCCGATTGCTCAAAGCTGTTATAGTCTTCAGCGGCAATGGTTTCGAGCGTAACCTTGGTGTTGGGTTCTATTTCGCCCTCGTTGCGCAGCATCCAGCTTTCGCCCTCGGCAGTGGCAAAGGCGTAACGCAGGTAATAATTGCTGTCGTTCACAAGCTCTACGGCCATTTTGGTGTGGCTCAACTGCCGTGCGTTTTCGGGAACGAAGGCCAAATACACGTTCAGACTGTTGCCGCCCACACGTTCTTCAACAGGCTTGCGGAAGGTAATTTCGCTGTCGGCAGGGTCTGTTTCGTGTTCCGTTTCGTTGTCAGTTCCTTCGTTTTCGTATCCGCCACTTAGCAATGCCTTGATAGATTGCTTGCCAGGGGTGTCTTGTTGCGTGGTGTTCGTCTTCTGTTCGTTGGCCACCTTTGACGTTCTGCCTTGCTTGCGGTCCAACTCCTCGTCTACAACCACCACCTCGTTGATGCTTATGGGTATTTCAAAACCATCGGAGTCTTGTACCAATACGATGTTTTTTCCTTGGAAACCAGCCACGATACCGCCGCCCGTTTCGCTTAGAAACCTTACTTTATCTCCTTTTTTCATAGTCTTGCTGTTTGGTGTTAGGGAATGAGAATGCTGCTGTCGCCATAGCTTAAAAACCTGAAATCGTTGTCGAGTGCATAGCGATAGATGCTTTTCCAATCGCCTCCAACGAATGCGCTAACCAGTAAAAGCAATGTGCTTTGCGGTTGGTGGAAGTTGGTGACGAGGCGTTTTACGATTTTATATTGGTAGCCTGGCGCGATAATTATCTGCGTGCTGGAATGGAGCGAGGGCAAATTGTTTCGGTCCATGTAGGCAATCAGTTCGCCAATGGCTTCTGTGGGCGTGATGTTGGTGGGTGTTGGCTCGTAAGGCTCCCATTGATTTACGTGCAATTGTTCGAGCGAGACGTTGGGATTGGCCTTTACCTTGCAGCCCATGTAGTACAGGCTTTCGAGGGTTCGCACGCTGGTTGTGCCCACAGCTATGGCCTCGCAGTTGTGTTGCAGCAGCTTTTCGAGCGTTGTTCGGCGTATGCACACATACTCGGTGTGCATGGAGTGGCTCTCAATTTCTTCGCTCTTTACGGGCTTGAAAGTGCCTGCGCCAACGTGTAGGGTAAGCTCTTCGCGGTCGATGCCGTGCTGGTCGATGTCGGCAAGCACCCTTTGCGTGAAGTGTAGACCAGCTGTTGGGGCGGCTACCGAGCCTTTAATCTTGGAGTAGACGGTTTGGTAAGTGGTTTTGTCACTTTCTTGCGTGTTGCGATTGAGGTAGGGCGGGATGGGCAATTCGCCTGCTTTGTCGAGCAGTTCGGCAAAAGATAGCTTGTTGCCAGTCCATTTGAAGTCTATTTTCAGTGCCGTTTCGCACGACATGTCGCGTTCGGCAGTGAGTTGTACTGCTGCTGGTTGCCCCGCTATTTCTACCATAGTAGTTAGCGGTCCGCCTTTCCATTTCTTCAGATTTCCCACCATGCAATACCACGAACAGGCATCCGTTGTTTGGAACATTTGTTCGTAATCGGCGGGCAATGCAGGTTCGAGGAGGAATATTTCGATGAGCGACCCCGTTTCTTTTCTGAAATGCAGGCGCGCTTGAATAACCTTGGTGTTGTTGAAAACCATGAGTGCGCCCTGCGGTAGGTAGCGGGTGATGTTGCTAAACTCGTCTTGCGACACCTCGCCGTGGTTGTAAACCAATAGCTTGCTCTTGTCGCGTTGGGGCAAGGGAAACTTGGCTATGCGTTCGTCGGGCAAGTCGTAGTTATAGTCTTTTATCCTGATGTGTTTAGTATTCATTGTTATGCGTTGAATAAGCTGTATATGATGATGGCGCAAATCCACAGTGCCATAGTGAGCAACACCTTGCTAACATCGGCCTTTAAAAAGGCTGAGGCGGTGGTTTGGGGTGTTACTTGTGTGCGGGGAAGGCCTAATGGCTTGCCCCAACGACGATAAAGCGCGTAGGCCGACCAGCCTATGAGTGCGCCCCAAAGTAGTCCGAAGAGGATGTCGAGTGGGTAATGGAGGCCGAGATAGAGGCGTGTCCAGCAGTTAACGGCCGACCAAAGGCAGAGCATGACGGCCAAGGGACGACTCTTGATGAGCAAACTGAGGAACACTGCCAACGAGAATGTGTTGGCGGCATGCACCGAGAAAAATCCGTATTGGCCACTGCGTATGCCGTTAACAATCTTGATGGTGTGCTTGATATAGGGGTCGTTGCTGGGTCGCCATCGCCCAACAAGGGGCTTGATGATGAGTTCTACCGACACGCTCACCACCACAACGGCAAGCACGGCGCATCCTATGGTGAGGAATATTTGCGGCATGGTGTCGTTGTTTTTGATGATGACATAGATAAGAACAACGTAGAGTGGTATCCACGTGAATCCCGAAGTGAGGTTTACGGCCAAGGAATCGACGAAAAGCGAGTTGCTCCCGTTGAACCAGGCAAGCACCATTCGGTCTAGTTCCAATATGTTGGTGAGGTTCATTCTTCCTTTTTACTGTTGTTCTGTTGTTGTTGATGGGTTCTAATCTCTCTATCTTTTGCATCTGTGGCGACAGACGTTTTATGCGCATGTTTGTGCATCCGTTGGGTTGTAGGCCCACGCTCTCTTGGGTTATTCTGCCTTCGCCGTCTCCTTATTATATAAGGTGTCAAGCTTTTCTGTTTAGCGTTGAAGTCGATAAACGCCAGAAACAGAGAGACGTTTAGGCGCAAGTTGCGCGATGTCCACGTAGTCCGTAACATATATAGGTGTACGCCTTTATATATGTAGGTGTACTCCTTTATATATGTAGGTGTACTCCTTTATATATGGTAGGCATGTCTTTAATATATGTAGGACACAGCTTTATATCGGCAGGACGTGCCTGTTGTAAATGCAAGTTGCAGCTTTTATACATTGCCTGACTGCTCCTTAATATATTAAGAGCAGAAAAGAACAGGTGTTGTAAATAGGTTTGCCAGCCGCCTTTGTCTGCCATGTGCCTGCACAAAGCAGTTTGTACTGGGGCTACAAGCTTCTTGTAGTCACGCTACAAGGTGCTTGTAGTGTCTGTACAAGCCTTTTGTAGCGCCACTACAAACAGCTTTGTACGGCTACGTGGCACGTGCTGTTGTAGGGTGCTTAAAGGCTATTGCTTACAAAAACCTCATCTTTTCTATATAATAAGGTGTATGCGCGCTCGTTAAGCGTGCTTTGCACGATGGTGTTCGATGTCGGCGAACCTGCCTTAAATCTCTTCCACCGTGTTTTGTTCAATCCATCCTTCGCGCCCATCGGCAAGCTTAACGCCCAGCCAACCCTTGATGGAGCGGTCGGCAATGTCTACCCTTGTGCCTTCGTGCAGCACGGCCTCATCGGCTCCCGAACGTATGGGCGTCTTTTTAAGATTGGCTGCTGGTGCCATGATTATCGCTCCTTCTTTACTGGTGAGTGCACTCTTTTGGTACATGGCAAATATGATTGACAGCACGAAGAGCACGGCAAAGGCGATGGAACAGCCAAAGCCAACCTTGCGAACAGGTATGCGCGAGTTGAAGAAATACAGCAGAATGCAGCATCCCAGCAACACAGCCGAGAGCAAAGCCGTGGTTGCCCAGCCGTCTACTGTGGCTAGATTGGCCGCAGAACGATACCAAGTGACGAAGAACATCTCGTCGGGTTCGGCCACTTTGTCGATGGTCTTGCCGCGTGCGAATTGCAAGTTGAACCTTATTTGGCTATTTCCGGGGTTGATAAGTGCCGCCCTTTCGTAGGCTAAAATGGCCTGTGGGATGCTGTCGGAGCGGAAATAGGCATTGCCAAGGTTGTAATACACCTCGGCCGAAGGTGCTTTTTTCAGCAACGCCTTGTAGTCGGCGATGGCCTGCGGGTAGTTTCCACGCTTATATTCTTGGTCGGCCGAGGCCTTGGTTACAGCGTTTGCCGTCAGCGACAGCATGCTCATCACCAAGGTTAGCAGCACTAGGGTGGGGGCATTCTTGTTTGATTTCATAGTGGATTCGATGTCCATAATAGCCTTTACGGCCATGTCGTAGGTCTTACTCATGTTACCTTGCGAGTCGCCAGGTGCGTAACGTTCGAACTCGCACTCGTCGATGGCGGCGATAAAGCTATCTATCGTTTCGGCGTTTACGGCTCTGCGGTTAAGCGTTTCGGCGATGTTCTCGCGCGTTAGCTGTTCTACCGAGATGCCCAGCTTGTCGCTAACATATCCCCAAAGGGCGTGCAGCACTTCGTCGTAGAACTCGTTTTGTCGACTTTCTTCCATCAGTTTGCCTGCGAGTTTCAAGCGGCGCGCGGCCACTTTGTTGGCCCTCGAACCACGAAGACGGCGCGAGTCTGAATATATTTCTTGCCTTTGGCGGAGCACAATGAAGATTACCACGGTTGCGCCAACGATGACGAGCAGGAGAACGAACCACAAGGGCGAGGCGAAGAACATGCGGTTAGACTTCAACATCACGGCTGGCCCTTGCATGATGGGGCGGATGTCTTTGTTCTGTTCCTCTTCAAACTTGCTCATTTCCGAGGTTGTTCCCGTTCCTTTCTCGATGTTGAGGGTGAAACGTTGGGTTCGAATGGTGCGGTATTGTTGGGTCTTGGTGTCGTAGAACACGAACTCCGTGGGCGGAATTTCGTACTTCCCAATCTGTTGCGGCACAGCCAAGAAGTCGTAAATCATGTTTCCCTCTATGCCGTTGGTGGTCAGTTGGGTCTTGTCTGTTACCTTTACATCGTACTTGTCGAAACTCTTGGGGAAGTTTACCGTGGGTGCTTTTAGCAGTTTAAGGTTTCCTGCGCCGCTCACCACGATGCGCAGGTTAAGCGGTTCGCCCGTCTTCACCTCTTTTTTGTTTAGTTGTGCCGAGATGGTGAAGTTGCCTACGCCGCCAGAGAAGTTGGCCGGGCGTGCGGGTAATGGGTCTACTTGCAAGGTAAGTCCTGGTGCCTCAATCTCTTTTTTCACTTCAACATATCCTGCTCCGCCGTTAAAGATTGCCTCAAAGGGGTCTACGTTGCTGTTTCTCTGCACCACGATACCGTCGAACTTGATGCTGGGGATTTTCAGTTCACCGCTCATTTGGGGGTACATTACGTATTGACTCCATGTAACGCACTTGTAGTTTTTGCCGTTGAGCCTTTCTATATGGAAACTTTTTTGCGTGGGCAGCTTCACTTCTTGGGTGTGGAAACCGTTTAGGTCGGGCATTTTTCCGTTGAGTTGTGTTAGCTCCACCAGACTGTACACCTTGTAAGAGAGTAGCACGGGCTCTTGTTCGCGTACCCTTTTTTTGCTTGCGCTCACCTTAATAAACAGGTCGCTACCCGAAATTTTGCTGCCAGCGGCTCGCATGGCATCCTCGTCGTTGTCGTAATCGTGCATCTTTGGCGCGCCGCTTGCCGAGGGTTTGGCCGTTCCCACCACGTTAATCTTCACGGCAGGCGACATAATGGCCTTGCCGTGTACCATTGCCTTAGCGGGCGAAATGGTGTAAGTTCCGTTCTTTGTGGCATAAAGCGTGTAGGTATATGTCACCGAAGAACTTGAACTGGTGTGCCCGTTGGTCATCTGGTAGCTCGATTGCGACGAGGTGTAAGGGCCGGCAATCACCTCGATTGCCGACGGAATGTTACCAGCCTTGAAGTCGTCCACGTCTTGTGTGTTGATGGTATAGGCTATTCGGAAGTTCTCCCCGGCGGCCACTTTCGAGGGAGCCGACACCGTTAGGCGTTGTGCTGCCACGAACATGACGTTGGCCAAGGCCACCATCAATAGGATATGTCTCTTCATTCGTTTCATAGAACCAATTGTTTTTTTAGGTGAGTGTGGTTAACCTTATCGTTACCAATTCTTCTCAACCGTCCTTCTCGACGGCTGTTGCATTGCCTTCTTCAGCCTTTGCTGAGTGGCTTTCTCATCTTGTATGGTGGCATTGAGCAGCTGTTCGGCATTTTCCTTGCTCATTTGCTCCTTGGGTTTGGGTTGTTGTTTCTCTTTCTCCTTTTGCTGTTTTTGCTGTTCTTGTTCTTGTTTTTGTTGTTTTTGTTGTTTTTGTTGTTTCTTGTTGTTCTTGTTTAACCTCTTGCATAGGGCAAGGTTATAGCGCGTTTCGTTGTCGTTGGGGTTGTTGCGCAGTGCCTCTTGGTAGGCTTTGATGGCATCGCCGTATAGCTGATGTCTTTGGCAGATGGTGCCAATGTTGTGGTAGGCCATAGCCTTACGGGTTTTGTTGGTTTCCATCTTACCTGCATTTTCTAGTTGCGCAATGGCCGCCGAGTCTTTCTGTTGCATCATCAAGGCGTTTCCCAAGTTGTAAACGGCGTGCGCATTGCTACCGTTTTGCGACATGGCCTTGCGGTATTCCACCTCGGCTTTGGCGTAGTTCTGGTTGCGATATAGCTTGTTACCCGTGCGTATGAAGTGCCTGTCGTTTTGTGCAAAGGCCAATGTAGGCGCAATGAGCAAGAGCAACATGGCTGCGCTTTTCTTCGAACCAAAGAGATGGATGTTGCGCCACTTTGGGTTTTTGATGTCGAGGATGAGTATTTCGGCGATGAGCAGGATGATAACGATGATGCACACGGCTTGGAATTGCTCGCCATACTCGCTGTAAATCACGGCTTGCGTGTCTGCACGTTGCAGCTTGGCCAGCTCGTTGTTCAGCTTTTCTTGTGCATCGTTGGTGTTGTCCACGTGTATATAGGTGCCGTTTCCAGCCTGCGCAATCTGTTTACACATACTTTCGTTCAGTGCGGTGAGCACCGTTTGTCCGCTGCGGTCAGTGAGATAGCCTCCTTCGGACGTGGGGATGGGCGACCCCTTGGTGCTACCGATGCCTAGGATAAACACGTGGATGCCCCTTTCGTTGGCAGCTTTGGCCGCTTCGAGCGCGCCTCCCTCGTGGTCTTCGCCATCAGTAATCACGATAATTGCCTTGCCGATGTCTTTTTGTTGGCTGAAACTGCGCATCGAAAGGTTGATGGCCTTGGCGATGTCGGTTCCTTGTGTGGCGATGAGTGCTGGGTCGATGTTTTGCAAGAACATTTTCGCCGAAACATAGTCGGTGGTGATGGGCAGTTGCACGAAGGCGTCGCCGGCAAACACCACAAGCCCTATGCGGTCGTGTGTGAAGTTGTCTACAAGGTTCTCGATAAGCAGTTTACTTTTCTCCAAGCGCGATGGCACCACGTCTTGTGCCATCATCGAGTTGCTGATGTCTACGGCAATGATGGTCTCGATGCCGTTTCGTTTGTCGTGGGTTATCTTCGTACCCATCTGCGGACGAGCCAACATCACCACCAACAAGGCGAAGGCAGTGGTGGCCAAGCCCAGCTTTACCCACGGGCGGTAAGTGGAAACGTCGGGCATTAGGTCGTTAAGCAGTTCGGGGTCGCCAAAGGCTTTGAGCTGCCTTCTTTTCTTGCGGTGTGCCAAGAGGGCCACTAATGCCAGCACAGGCACTAGTAGTAGCAACCATAGGTATATAGGGTCTTCGAATCTAAACATTTCTTTTTCCGATTAAATGGTTTTTGTCAGGTGGCGGGTTGACGATTTTACAAGTTGTCCTGGCGTTAAGCGAAGCCATTTTTTCACCTTTTCACCTTTTCACTCTTTCACCTTTCTTTTACGGTATTCGCCTTAGCACAGTGGTGCGCAGCAATATCTCGGCAAGCAATGTGATGAGAGCCAAGATGGCGAAAGGTTGGTAAGCCTCGTAGAGTTTAGAAAACTTCTTCACACTCATTTTCGACTTCTCCAACTTGTCGATGTCTTTGTAAATCTGTTTCAACTCTTGGTTGTTCGTTGCGCGATAGAAGTTTCCGTCGGTGGTGGCTGCAATGTCTTTCAATACCTTGGTGTCTATTTCCACAGGCATGTTTACATATTGCACGCCGCCAGCCACGGGCATCGGATAACGCGCCACCTTGTTCGTTCCCACACCAATGGTGTACACCCTTATGCCTAGACTTTTGGCGATGTTGGCACTAGTCATCGGCGAGAGGTCGCCCATGTTGTTCGAACCGTCGGTAAGCAATATCACCACCTTGCTTTTGGCCTTGCTGTCTTTCAGTCGCGACACGGCGTTGGCCAGTCCCATGCCAATTGCCGTACCGTCTTGGATGAGCCCTTTGGCCGCGATGTCGGTCCTAACGGTTTGCAGCATGTTGAGCAGCGATGTGTGGTCGGTTGTCATAGGGCACTGCGTGAACGCCTCACCTGCAAAGATGGTGAGCCCGATGTTGTCGTTTGGCCTGTCGGCAATAAACTCTGCGGCCACGTCTTTGGCCGCCTCCATGCGGTTAGGCGTGAGGTCTTCGGCCAGCATCGACGTAGAAACGTCCATCGCCAGCATGATGTCGATTCCCTCTACTTGCTTGTTGCCCCACGACGTGTGCGTTTGTGGCCTGGCCAAGATGATTACGGCCAGCGCAAACGTGGCACACCTAAGCAGCACGGGCAGGTTCATCAGTCGCATTCGCCAGCTTTTCGGAGCGTAGCGGTATGCCCTGGTGTCGCTCATGCGCAAGGTGGGCTCGCCCCTTTTCTTATAGATGAAGTACCAAAATATATAAGGTACTAGGAGCGCAAGCAGCAGGAAATATTCTTTGTTTGCAAATTCCATATTGGTATTTATCCTTGAAGGTTTGTTAGCCCAGCACGTCGTAGAGGCTGTACACGATGTAAACCATGATGGCCGCCACGCAGATGGCGATGGTCCATATCACCGTTTTGAGTGCCACGCGCGTTTGTTTGGTCCGTTTGTCGGCCTCGGTGAGTTCGGGTACGATGCGTTCTGTGTCGGGTTGGTTTTCAATCTTGGTCTTGTCGATGAACTGGATAGCGTTCACCAAGTTAAGATCGTTCTCGTTAATCAGCGTGGCGTATTTGGCGAATTTCACCAAGTCGGCTGTTTGGAAAATCTCTTTCAGCTCGTTCATCATTTCCTGATTGCCGTTGGCGTTCAGGTGTTCGATAATTTCGGCGCTGGTCATTTCCATGGCGTTAAAGCCAAAACGCTCGTTGATATACTGCCTTAGCGCATCGGTTAGTTGGGTGTAATACTCCTTTTGGTTTTCCGATGCGGTCATCTTCTCGGCTTTTATGCGCTCGATGGCCGTCATGGCCTTTTGATGGGGCAGTATTTTCTTCACGATACGTATGCGCGTGATAACAGGCTTGTTTTGTTTGAGCCTCACAAGGAGATAAACGCCCAGTGCGGCAAGCAGCAACATCAGCACACTAAGGTAGAACATGGATGCCCACGGTTCTTCTGTCCACGAGAAAGGGTTGTTTTGTACGTCTTTCGGGGGGAAGAATTGATTGGGGTGCAACGTGTCTACATCCATCGTAACCACTTTAAGTGCCAAGATGTTAGCCTCGTATTCCTTGTTGTTCACCTTTACTTTCAGTCCAGGCAGCGAGTATAGTTTCTCGTCGAACGAGGTGAGCGTGTAGCTTTTCGTGGTTTTTTGCAGGCCATTGTCTAGCTCGGTGGTTTCCTCCTCGCTTGTTTGCAGCACCTCAATGCCTGGCACCATTTCTTGCGAGGGCGTGAAATTAGGAAACACCACGGTTTGTCCCTTCGGTGCCGTTACGCTTAGGCGCAGTGCCGTTTGCTGTCCGATGTAGATGGCGAACGAGTCTATTTTCTGTTCAACGGACACCTGAGCCTTGGCTGCCACAGCCAAGAGCGCGACAATAAGCAGCGTTATGTGTCGTTTAATCATCTGTTTTGTCCTCTTTGCATAAATAAAAGCATCATTGCCTTAACATAGTCTTCGTTGGTAGCCACCGACACCCAGTCTACGTTGCTTTGCGCGAACGTGGTTTTGAGTGTGTTCATTCTTTCGAGCCAATATTCGGTATGCGCGCGCCTTAGTTTGGCACTGGCCGTGTCGATGAACATTTCGTGTCCTGTTTCGGCATCCTTCACCTTCATCAACCCCACGTTGGGTAGGGTTTTGGCGCGTTGGTCGTACACCTGAATAGCCACCACGTCGTGTTTAGAGTTGGCTATTTGCAGTTCTTTTTGGAAACTGTTTTCGGCGTAGAAGTCGCTCACCACGAATGCGATGCACCTGCGTTTCATCACCCTTGTTAGATATTCGATGGCCGCGGCAACGTTTGTTCGTTTGCTTTCGGGCTTAAAGTCGAGCATCTCGTGGATGATGTACAGTATGTGTTTACGTCCCTTTTTGGGTGGGATGTATTTCTCAATGTGGTCGGAAAAGAAGATGACGCCAATCTTGTCGTTGTTTTGTATGGCACTGAAAGCTAAGATGGCGGCCATCTCTGTGGCCATTTCGCGTTTGGTGCGTTGCGTCGTTCCGAAGTCTAACGAGCCGCTCACGTCGATGAGCAGCATCACGGTGAGTTCGCGTTCTTCTTCGAACACCTTGACGAAAGGTCGGCGAAAGCGTGCCGTTACGTTCCAGTCGATGTCGCGCACGTCGTCGCCAAACTGATATTCGCGCACCTCCGAGAAGGCCATGCCTCGTCCCTTGAAGGCCGAGTGGTATTGTCCCGCGAAGATGTTACTGCTTAGCCCGCGGGTTTTTATTTCAATTTTCCGTACCTGTTTAAACAGTTCGAGCGCATCCATTAAGGCACCTCCACCTTATTAATAATCTTGCTGACGATTTCTTCGCTGGTTACGTTGCTGGCCTCTGCCTCGTAGGATAGGCCGATGCGGTGTATCATTACGTCGTGAACCACAGCGCGTACGTCTTCGGGTACAACATAGCCGCGGTGCTTGATAAAGGCGTAAGCCCTGGCGGCCTTGGCGAGGTTGATACTTGCACGTGGCGAACCGCCGTAGTTGATGAGCGGTTTGAGGTCGGCAAGCTGATAGCGTTCGGGATAGCGCGATGCGAAAACGATATCGGCAATGTATTGTTCAATCTTTTCGTCGATATACACTTGGTTAACCACTCCGCGAGCCTTCATGATGTCGTTGGCCGTGGTTACGGGCAACACCTGTGGCAGTCCGCCGTGTATGTTTTCGCGTATGATGAGCTTTTCTTCTTCCAGTGTGGGGTAGTCTATCACCACTTTAAGCATAAATCGGTCTACCTGTGCCTCTGGCAGTTGGTAGGTTCCTTCTTGCTCAATGGGGTTTTGTGTGGCCATCACGAGGAAGGGCTTAGGCAAGGGGAAGGTTTTTTCGCCGATGGTTACCTGATGTTCCTGCATGGCCTCGAGCAGTGCGCTTTGCACCTTGGCGGGCGCACGGTTTATTTCGTCGGCCAGTACGAAGTTGGCAAACACGGGTCCTTTCTTCACTTGGAAGTTCTCTTCCTTTTGCGAATATACAAGCGTACCGATAACGTCGGCAGGCAAGAGGTCGGGTGTAAATTGTATACGGCTGTAATCGGCGTCTACAAGTTGCGCCAAAGTCTTAATTGCAAGTGTCTTTGCAAGCCCAGGAACACCTTCCAAGAGGATGTGTCCGTCGCTAAGCAATGAGATGAGCAACGAGTCGATGAGGTGTTTTTGCCCCACGATAACGCGGTTCATTCCTGTTGTCAGGTTGGTGATAAATGCGCTTTGTTGCTCGATAAGTTGGTTTAATTCACGGATGTCTAAAGATTCTGCCATAATGTATTACTTTTCTAAAGTATTAATTTATGGCAAAAGTACAACTTTAATAACAGATTTCATCATGTTGGTATCTAAATAATATTAAATATCGCGTGGTTTTTGCATAAGTCAAGGGTAATTGTGGACAATTCTGCCATTTTTTCGTACAAATAGTATTGTTGGAAGTGTTAAACGAAAGACTGATTTAAGCGGGCGATTAGTTTTGTAATTAAGATTGAGGGGGAAGATTGATGTTGTAAACTTTATGGTATAAATTTTAACATTATGAGTGGCTTGTAATTCACCAAACGTTCACCCGACCCGAAAAAATCGATTCTCGCGAGCGTTCTTTTTGTGCAAAAGGGAGGTTACTATAAAGCGGTGGCAAAGCTTTTGATATTGCATAAACTTGCAACTTTAAGATAAATGTGGGCTATTTGCAGCGGAAAATGCTGCAATTTGGTGCAAAACGCAGTGTAATTTGGTGCAAAACGCAGTGCAATTTGGTGCAAAACGCAATGTGATTTTGTGCAAAACGCAGTGTGATTTGGTGCAAAATGCAGTGCAATTTGGTGCAAAACATAGGGTTGAATGAATGAAAATGCACTGGGTGTTGCGGCTTAATGTATTTTTATTGGATAGAAAACTTGTGCTGAACATGAGCAAAAGTAGCTTTAAACGTGCTTTTTTCGACCCAAATAGCTGGTTTTTGCCAATGAGATTTTTACGTGTTGGGCATCAACTAGAAAGGTAAAGTGGTGCAAAATGCAATTTTTGTTCTTAAGATTGAACAGAAAACGTAGCACGCCAATGGAAAAAATGGGGCAAATTGCATGCTTTAACACTTTATTTTCTCTAGAATGGTGTGTGGACATGATGGTGTTTTGTAAAGATTAATATAAGATTTTAAGTTTTGAGCTGATGAGTTTTTGTGTTTTTGAGTTGATGGGTTAATGAGCTTTTGAGTTGATGAGTTTACTTGTGGAGCTTTCTTTTGGTGTTTCGGTTGAAAAATGGTAGCTTTGCGGTTGAAACAAAGCATGACGAAAAAACAAAAGATGAGGAAATAGACAATGGAAATAGCACTATTACAAACAGATATCGTTTGGGGGGATAAGGAAGAGAACCTACAACGTGTGGAACAGCTGATGGACGAACATCCCAACGTCCAACTTTACGTGTTGCCCGAAATGTTTGCTACGGGTTTTATGGTGGGCGGAGATGTTGTGACCGAGCCACAAGAAGGGCAAGTGCATTGTTGGATGGTGGACATGGCCAAGCGTAGGGGATGTGCCGTGGCAGGAAGTGTGGCGGTGGAAGTGGCTGGCAGGCGACATAACCGCTTTTATTTCGTTACGCCCGAGGGTACGACTTGGCATTACGATAAGCGTCACCTCTTTACATACGCGGGCGAAGACAGGCTTTACACTAAGGGTGAAGACCGCGTTGTGGTGCGCTATGGTGGTTTGCGGTTTCTCTTGCAGGTGTGTTACGACCTGCGTTTCCCCGTGTTTAGTCGCAACCGCGGCGACTACGATGTGGCCATATATGTGGCCAATTGGCCCACGGCGCGCCTTTTTGCTTGGCAAACGTTGCTTAGGGCGCGTGCCATCGAGAACCAATGCTTTGTGTTGGGTGTTAACCGCGTGGGTAACGACCCTGCTAATGCTTACAGCGGAGGGACTGTTGCGCTTGACCCACAAGGCCAAACGCTGGCCGAATGCAGAGCAAACGAGGTGGATGTGGCGCATGCCACGCTCTTGCTAGAATGTCTTGAAGGACTGCGCCGCACGTTCCCTGTGATGAGGGATGGCGATGTGTTTATATTATAAAGGAGTTAAGGAGTTAAGGAGTTATGGAGTTAAGGAGTTAAGCCAAATGCTTTGTTGCAAGACGATAGCGTCTTGATAAACTCGTCAACTCTTCAACTTGTCAACTCTTCAACTTGTAAACATGTAAGCTTGTCAACTCGTTAACTCGTCAACTCGTCAACTTGTGACCCCCGTCAACTAACCACCCTTTGTTTACGTTTCGAGTGTTAGCTGTGCGGGGGCGTTGACTAGGTGGTATTGAACGTCTAATACTGCGCCGTTGGAAAACACGGTATGGCCAAAAACGTCTGTGCCATACGACTCGTGGGCGTGACCGAAGAGGTGGAACTTGGGCTTAACTTCCATTACGCGATTGTGGAGTGGCAGGTTACCCCAATGTGTTCCGTTAGACTTGTCGCGTATCATCATGGGTGGTTCGTGGGTAATCAGTACGTCAACATCGTTGGGTATAAGTCTTTCAGAATGGTTGTAACCTAGTCCGAAGAACTTTACACCCTCTATTTCGCATGCCTTGTCTTGAAGAAATAGCACGTTTGGGGGTAGGTCGACTATGCCCTCGGCATCCCAAAGGCAGAGATCGTGATTGCCTGTTACGAAGAGTTTGTGCGGATGGGGTAGGGCGATGAACCAATTAAGAAAGTCCAATGCCTCTGCTTCCGTTCCCCTATCGGTGAAGTCGCCGCAATGAATCAGTACGTCTGCCATTGGCATGTCTTGCAATAGGCCGTGGCGATTGTGGGTGTCGGAGATTTGTAGGATGGTCATATTATAAGGAGTTAAGGAGTTAAGGAGTTAAGGAGTTAAGGAGTTAAGGAGTTAAGGAGTTA
>ERZ772918.265-NODE-265-length-40721-cov-4.97998_pt1 | contig 40721 bp, 41 predicted proteins | sample MGYA00512118_ERZ772918 | MGnify/ENA primary metagenome ERZ772918 (study PRJEB29015, sample SAMEA2737939) | human oral metagenome | biome: human oral; feature: human-associated habitat; material: dental | place: China | collected 2135 ... | reverse complement strand
AGGTAGTTGCTGTTGCGACTGCATGTATTCCTTTCTTGGAAAACGATGACTCCAACCGTGCCCTCATGGGTGCCAACATGCAACGTCAGGCTGTGCCTTTGATTGATCCAAAAGCACCTTACGTTGGTACTGGTATGGAATACCAAGCAGCTCATGACTCTGGAGCGGCTGTTATTGCTCAGCATGATGGTAAAGTTACCTACGCAGATGCGGACAAGGTAGAAGTTCGCCGTGAAGATGGTTCCCTAGATGTCTACCACATTCAAAAATTCCGTCGTTCAAACTCAGGCACTGCCTACAACCAACGTACCCTCGTTAGAGTTGGTGATGTTGTTGAAAAAGGCGACTTTATCGCTGACGGACCTTCTATGGAAAATGGAGAAATGGCGCTTGGACAAAACCCAATCGTTGCCTACATGACTTGGGAAGGTTACAACTTTGAAGATGCCGTTATCATGAGCGAACGCTTGGTGAAAGACGATGTCTACACATCTGTCCACCTTGAAGAATACGAATCAGAAACGCGCGATACAAAGCTTGGGCCTGAAGAAATTACTCGTGAGATTCCAAACGTTGGGGAAGATGCCCTTAAAAACCTTGACGAAATGGGAATTATCCGTATTGGTGCCGAGGTTAAAGAAGGCGATATCCTTGTAGGTAAAGTCACACCTAAGGGTGAAAAAGATCTTTCAGCTGAAGAACGCCTCTTGCACGCTATCTTCGGAGACAAATCTCGTGAAGTACGTGATACTTCTCTTCGTGTACCACACGGTGCCGATGGTGTCGTTCGTGATGTTAAGATCTTTACACGTGCAAATGGAGATGAGTTGCAATCAGGCGTTAACATGCTGGTTCGCGTCTACATCGCTCAAAAACGTAAGATCAAGGTCGGAGATAAGATGGCCGGACGTCACGGAAACAAAGGGGTTGTCTCTCGTATCGTTCCTGTAGAAGACATGCCTTACCTTCCAGACGGAACTCCAGTTGATATCATGTTAAACCCACTTGGGGTACCATCACGTATGAATATCGGTCAGGTTATGGAGCTTCACCTTGGTATGGCAGCACGTACTCTTGGTATCCACATCGCAACACCAGTCTTTGACGGAGCAAGTTCTGAAGATCTTTGGGACACTGTCAAAGAAGCAGGTATGGATAGCGATGCCAAGACTATCCTTTATGATGGCCGTACTGGTGAACCATTTGACAACCGTGTATCAGTTGGTGTCATGTACATGATCAAACTCCACCACATGGTTGATGATAAATTGCACGCGCGTTCAGTCGGACCTTACTCAACCGTTACTCAACAGCCACTTGGAGGTAAAGCTCAGTTTGGTGGACAACGTTTCGGTGAGATGGAGGTTTGGGCTCTTGAAGCCTACGGTGCGTCAAATGTCCTTCAAGAAATCTTGACTTACAAGTCTGACGATATCAACGGACGTTTGAGAGCTTATGAAGCTATTACAAAAGGAAAACCAATTCCAAAACCAGGTGTTCCAGAATCCTTCCGAGTTCTTGTGAAAGAATTGCAATCTCTTGGTCTTGACATGCGTGTCCTTGACGAAGATGATCAAGAGGTGGAACTTCGCGACTTGGATGAAGGAATGGACGAAGATGTCATCCACGTAGATGACCTTGAAAAAGCCCGCGAAAAAGCAGCCCAAGAGGCTAAAGCAGCCTTTGAAGCTGAAGAGGCTGAGAAAGCAACAAAAGCGGAAGCAACAGAAGAAACTGCTGAACAAGAATAAGCAGTTCACTTAGAATAGAAAGGGAAGAAATAGTGGTTGATGTAAATCGTTTTAAAAGTATGCAAATCACCCTAGCTTCTCCAAGCAAAGTCCGTTCATGGTCTTATGGAGAAGTCAAAAAACCTGAAACAATCAATTACCGTACGTTGAAACCAGAACGTGAAGGACTCTTTGACGAAGTCATCTTTGGTCCTACAAAAGACTGGGAATGTGCTTGTGGGAAGTATAAACGCATTCGTTACAGAGGGATTGTTTGTGACCGCTGTGGGGTTGAAGTAACGCGTACAAAAGTTCGTCGTGAGCGTATGGGGCACATCGAGTTGAAAGCTCCTGTATCTCACATCTGGTATTTCAAGGGGATTCCAAGCCGTATGGGCTTGACCCTTGATATGAGCCCTCGTGCCCTTGAGGAAGTTATCTACTTTGCGGCTTATGTGGTGATTGATCCTAAGGATACACCACTTGAGCACAAGTCTATCATGACAGAGCGCGAATACCGTGAGCGCTTGCGTGAGTATGGCTATGGATCGTTCGTTGCCAAGATGGGTGCCGAAGCCATCCAAGACCTTTTGAAACAAGTAGATCTTGAAAAAGAAATTGCTGAACTCAAAGAAGAGTTGAAAACAGCTACTGGACAAAAACGTGTCAAAGCTATCCGTCGTTTGGATGTTTTGGATGCCTTTTACAAGTCTGGGAACAAACCTGAATGGATGGTTCTTAACATCCTCCCAGTTATTCCACCAGATCTCCGTCCAATGTTGCAGTTGGATGGTGGCCGTTTTGCCTCATCTGACTTGAACGACCTTTACCGTCGTGTTATCAACCGTAACAACCGTTTGGCTCGTTTGCTTGAGTTGAATGCACCTGGTATCATCGTTCAAAATGAGAAGCGTATGCTTCAAGAAGCGGTTGACGCTTTGATTGATAATGGCCGTCGTGGCCGTCCAATCACAGGACCAGGTAGCCGTCCACTGAAATCATTGAGTCACATGCTCAAAGGGAAGCAAGGACGCTTCCGTCAAAACTTGCTCGGTAAACGTGTTGACTTCTCAGGACGTTCCGTTATCGCCGTTGGTCCAACTCTTAAGATGTACCAATGTGGTGTGCCACGTGAAATGGCGATCGAGCTCTTTAAACCATTCGTGATGCGTGAAATCGTTGCCCGCGACATCGTGCAAAACGTTAAAGCGGCTAAACGCTTGGTAGAACGCGGAGACGAACGTATCTGGGATATCCTCGAAGAAGTAATCAAAGAACACCCAGTCCTTTTGAACCGCGCACCGACCCTTCACCGTTTGGGTATCCAAGCCTTCGAGCCAGTCTTGATCGATGGTAAGGCCCTTCGTTTGCACCCGCTTGTCTGTGAAGCCTACAATGCCGACTTTGACGGAGACCAAATGGCCATCCACGTACCGCTTTCAGAAGAGGCTCAAGCAGAAGCTCGTATCCTCATGCTCGCTGCTGAGCACATCTTGAACCCGAAAGATGGGAAACCAGTTGTTACCCCATCTCAGGACATGGTTTTGGGTAACTACTACTTGACGATGGAAGAAGCTGGTCGTGAAGGTGAAGGAATGGTCTTCAAAGACCGTGACGAAGCTGTTATGGCTTACCGCAATGGCTATGTTCACCTCCATTCACGTGTTGGTATCGCGACAGATAGCCTCAACAAACCATGGACAGAAGAGCAAAAACACAAGGTATTGCTGACAACAGTTGGTAAAATCCTCTTCAACGACATCATGCCAGAGGGTCTACCTTACTTGCAAGAACCAAATAATGCGAACTTGACAGAAGGACTCCCAGCTAAGTACTTCTTGCCACTAGGTGGCGATATCAAGGAAGCCATTCGCAACCTTGAACTCAATCCTCCATTCAAGAAGAAAAACCTTGGAAATATCATCGCTGAGATTTTCAAACGTTTCCGTACAACAGAAACTTCTGCATTCTTGGACCGATTGAAAGACTTAGGTTACCATCATTCAACACTTGCTGGATTGACAGTGGGGATTGCTGATATCCCAGTGGTTGAAGACAAGGCTGAAATCATCGAAGAATCTCATAAGCGTGTAGAGCAGATCACAAAACAGTTCCGTCGTGGTTTGATTACTGATGATGAACGTTACAATGCTGTTACAGCTGAATGGCGTGCAGCTCGTGAGAAATTGGAAAAACGCTTGGTCGATAACCAAGATCCGAAGAACCCAATCGTTATGATGATGGACTCAGGAGCCCGTGGTAACATCTCGAACTTCTCACAACTTGCCGGTATGCGTGGTCTGATGGCTGCTCCGAACGGACGTATCATGGAATTGCCAATCCTTTCAAACTTCCGTGAAGGTTTGTCAGTACTCGAAATGTTCTTCTCAACTCACGGTGCCCGTAAAGGTATGACCGATACGGCCCTTAAGACAGCCGACTCAGGTTACTTGACTCGTCGTTTGGTTGACGTCGCCCAAGACGTTATCATCCGTGAGGACGACTGTGGAACAGACCGTGGTCTCTTGATCCGCTCTATCGCGGAAGGAAAAGAGATGATCGAGTCTCTCGAAGAACGTCTCAATGGTCGTTATACTAAGAAAACTGTTAAACACCCAGAAACTGGCGAAGTTATCATTGGTCCAAATGAATTAATCACAGAAGACAAGGCGCGCGAGATTGTCAATGCTGGTGTGGAAGAAGTGACTATCCGTTCCGTATTTACATGTAACACTCGTCATGGTGTTTGCCGTCACTGTTACGGTATCAACTTGGCGACTGGTGATGCGGTTGAAGTTGGTGAAGCGGTTGGTACAATCGCTGCCCAATCTATCGGGGAACCTGGTACACAACTTACAATGCGTACCTTCCACACGGGTGGTGTTGCCTCAAATACCGATATCACTCAAGGTCTTCCTCGTGTCCAAGAAATCTTTGAAGCCCGCAATCCAAAAGGGGAAGCGGTTATTACAGAGGTCAAGGGTGAGGTTACAGCCATCGAAGAAGACGCATCAACTCGTACTAAGAAAGTCTTTGTTAAGGGTGAAACTGGCGAAGGTGAATATGTCGTTCCGTTTACAGCACGTATGCGTGTTGAAGTTGGAGACCAAGTTTCTCGTGGTGCAGCATTGACAGAGGGTTCTATCCAACCAAAACATCTCCTTGCTGTTCGTGATGTCTTGTCAGTTGAAACTTACCTTCTCGGTGAAGTACAAAAAGTTTACCGTAGCCAAGGGGTAGAAATCGGAGACAAACACATCGAGGTTATGGTTCGTCAAATGATCCGTAAAGTCCGTGTCATGGATCCAGGTGATACAGATCTTCTCATGGGTACTCTTTTAGACATCAACGATTTTACAGATGCGAACAAAGAAGTCCTTATCGCCGGTGGAGTTCCAGCGACTGGTCGCCCAGTCCTTATGGGAATCACCAAAGCTTCACTTGAAACAAACAGTTTCTTGTCAGCGGCTTCCTTCCAGGAAACAACTCGTGTCCTTACAGATGCAGCCATCCGCGGTAAGAAAGACCATCTCCTTGGACTCAAGGAAAATGTTATCATCGGTAAGATCATCCCAGCAGGTACTGGTATGGCTCGCTACCGTAACCTTGAACCACAGGCAATCAATGACGCAGAATATCTGGCTCCTGAACAAGAAGAGACAGAACTTGCTCCAGTAGATGAAACTGTGGAAATCCAATCTGAAGAAACTGTAGAATAAAAGCAAATAAGAGAACCTTCGGGTTCTCTTATTTGCTTTGTTTCAGAAAATTTTCCCACTTTTTCATAAAGTGTGGTAGAATAGAAGAACTAAAATGACAAGGGGATTTATATGGAACAAACATTCTTTATCATTAAGCCAGATGGTGTGAAGAGAGGTCTAGTTGGCGAGGTTTTGAAAAGAATTGAGCGACGTGGTTTCAAACTCGAAAAATTAGAGTTACGTTCAACAGTTTCAGAAGATTTGATTGACCAACACTATCGCGACTTAGTTGGAAAAAGTTTTTATCCTCCTATCCGCCAATTTATGACCTCAGGTCCAATAATTGTGGGAATCATTTCAGGTCCCAAGGTAATTGAAAGCTGGCGTGACATGATGGGAGCTACTCGTCCAGAAGAGGCTCTTTCGGGGACAATCCGGGGAGATTTTGCTAAGGCGGCAGGAGAAAATCAAGCCATTCAAAACGTCGTACATGGATCAGATTCAGAAGAGTCAGCTAAACGAGAAATCGCCCTCTGGTTTAAGGATTAGATTAGAAGAGAACAGTTCTGTGAGTGACGGAACTGTTTTTTGTACCGTTCAGCGTCCTAATGTGACATTTTGGGAGTCATTTATCATTTTCTAATCCTGCCAGAGTATAATTTCTTATATGGAGGAAGAAAAGGAAATGATGAAATCAATTCGTGTTTTATTATTATTAGCTGTAGCTCAAATTTTATTTGGAAGTTGTTTATTGTGGAAGGAGTCATTTTTATCCTTAAGAGAAGGAAATGTCTATTTTTTAATTCTCATAGTGGGAGTTTCAGGCTTTTGTGCTGGGATAAATTATTTTCATACAGCAGACCAGTCTAGACATAGTATTTTACATGTTCAAAAGAAAGTAAGTCTTGTTTATAGCCTTCTTTTAGTAGTCAATCTTCTGGCAACCTGTCTGGTTCTCACAGAAAGCATCCAAACTACTAGCAAATTGCAGCAGGATCTGGTTGACCTCTTTCTGCCTTCATTCTTTTTCTTGCTGGGAGTAGATTTATGGATTTTTCTGCCTTTTGATAAATATATCCGGGATATGGACAACCATCTCAACAAGAAGAGAACGGTTGTGATTTCCGTTTTAGGCACGATTATTTTCTTGAGAAATCCCGTAACGATCTCCTCCATTCTCCTTTATATCGGTCTCGGTTTTTTATGTGCGCGTTTCCTCTTTCCAAAATCCGTGCAAAGGGAAATTTCATTTTACGGACATGTGATTCGCGATGTTTTATTTGTTATTTGTATTTTTACCTTTTTCTAAGAAAGGCAAGGAGAACTGTAAATTTAGCATAGTAAGTCTATAAAGAAAATTCACACAAAAGGAAACTTTTTGGTATAATAGTAACATGTACACAAAAAATGAAGAAGAGCTTCTAGCTCTCGGAGAAAGATTAGGTCATTTGTTTCAAAAAGACGATGTTCTGATCTTGACGGGAGAGTTGGGTGCGGGTAAAACAACCTTTACAAAAGGCCTTGCCAAGGGTTTGGATATCCGTCAGATGATTAAAAGTCCAACTTATACTATCGTGAGAGAGTATGAAGGGCGTCTGCCGCTTTACCATTTGGATGTCTACCGTATCGAAGGAGATGCTGATTCTATTGACTTGGATGAGTTTCTCTTTGGTGGCGGTGTGACTGTTATTGAGTGGGGGCATCTTTTGGGTGAGGATTTACCAGATTCTTACTTGGAGTTGGAAATTTTGAAAGAAGCTGAGGGTCGTTGCCTTCATTTTACAGCTCATGGCCCTCGGGCTGAACAACTCATCAAGGAGCTTCATGATGGAGTATGAGTTGTGCATTCGTGAGGCAGAGACCTCAGATGCTATAGCTTTGATTGCATTTTTAGATTGTGTCGGTCAAGAGACAGACCTCACTAGCCTAGATGAAAATGGTATCATGATGACAGCATCTGAAATGGCTCTTTTTATCGAAAAACAAGCTGCATCGGAGAATCAAATTACTCTTCTCGCCTTACTGAATGATGAGATTGCAGGTATCTTAAATATCACAGCGGATCAACATTTAAGAGTTCGGCATATTGGAGATGTTTTTCTAGCAGTTCGCAAGAAATTTTGGAACCAAGGCTTGGCTACAATACTCCTAGAAGAAGGCATCGAGTGGGCTAAAGCCAGTGGTATCTTGCGCCGCTTGCAACTCAGTGTACAAAAACGAAACGAGGCTGCTATCCACCTCTATTCAAAAATGGGATTTATCATAGAAGGCTTGCAAGAAAGAGGAGCCTATTTAGCAGAAGGGATATTTTTAGATGTTTGTCTGATGGGCAGACTGATAGATGAATAACAAGATGATCAAAAAATTAATTGGAATGGTGCTAGGTTTCCTGGCCGTAACAGTTGTAGGTGTAGGAATTTATGCCTACACAATCTATCAGCAGGGGACTGCAACCTTGAGTCAAAAAACTTACAAAAAAATTGGTGAAGAAACCAACGTTATCGAAGCAACTGAGCCTTTAACGATTCTCCTAATGGGGGTAGATACGGGAAATTCGGAACGTACAGATCCGTGGGCAGGAAATAGTGATTCTATGATACTCCTGACGGTTAATCCCAAAACAAAGAAAACTACTATGATGAGTTTGGAACGGGATATTCTGACTAAGATCGAGAATGGAAATGGTCAAGTTCAGGAAGCCAAACTCAATGCGGCCTATGCTAATGGTGGTGCGGAACTTGCAATTTCTACTATTCAAAAGATGATGAATATCCACATTGACCGCTATGTGATGGTTAACATGCAGGGACTTCAACAATTGGTGGATGCAGTTGGTGGAATCACCGTCAACAATACACTTGGTTTTCCAATTTCCATCACTGACCAAGAAGAGTTTAATAAGGTTTCCATTGGTGTTGGGGAACAAAACTTGAATGGTGAGGAAGCCTTGGTGTATTCACGGATGCGTTACCAAGACCCTGAAGGAGACTATGGTCGTCAAAAACGTCAACGTGAAGTCATTCAAAAAATCGTTGAGAAGGTTTTGAGCCTAAACAGTGTGAGCCATTATCAAGGTATCCTCAAAGCTTTGAGTGATAACATGCAGACCAATGTGGACTTATCAGCTAAGAGCATTCCACAATTGCTCGGCTATCAAGATTCTTTTAAGAATATCGAAACGCATCAATTGCGTGGGGAAGATGCTGAGATACAAGGGATTTCTTATCAGATTGTCACTTCAGAACATATGCTCGAAATGCAAAATCTCTTGCGTAGTTCACTAGGTAAAGAGCCAGTAACAGAATTGGAAACCAATGCGGTACTGTACGAAACAGCCTTTGGTCGGACAGCACCTTCAACCAGTAGCAGTGTTTCAAACGAAGAGGTAGAATAAAACAAAGAATCAAATCGTGGGAAATTTCCTGCGATTTTTTCAAAAAAATTCGAATAGATAAGTAGGAGGAAAAATGAAAGCAGAAATTATTGCTGTCGGAACAGAAATTTTAACAGGGCAGATCGTCAATACCAATGCTCAGTTTTTATCAGAGAAACTAGCCGAAATCGGGGTAGATGTTTATTTTCAAACAGCTGTCGGAGACAATGAAGCTCGTCTTTTGTCCTTGCTTGAGATTGCGAGTCAACGTAGTAATCTTGTGATCTTGACAGGGGGCTTGGGACCAACCGAGGATGATTTGACCAAACAAACTCTGGCTAAATTTTTGGGAAAAAATCTAGAGTTTAATCCTCAAGCGCAGGAAAAACTAGATATCTTTTTTGCCCAAAGGCCAGACTATGCGCGAACACCAAATAATGAGCGGCAAGCCCAAATTGTAGAAGGGGCGACCCCACTACCAAATGAGACTGGTTTAGCAGTAGGAGGGGTGTCGGAAGTAGATGGCGTGACCTACGTAGTCCTTCCAGGACCACCTAGTGAATTGAAACCTATGGTCTTAAATCAACTCTTACCCAAGTTAATGACTGGTACCAAGTTATACTCACGAGTGCTTCGTTTCTTTGGGATTGGTGAGAGTCAGTTGGTGACTATTTTGGCGGATTTGATTGACCATCAAACAGATCCGACCTTGGCGCCTTATGCCAAGACGGGAGAAGTGACCTTGCGCTTGTCCACAAAAGCAGTCAGTCAAGAAAAGGCTGATCGAGTGCTGGATATCCTAGAAAATCAAATCTTGAATCGCCAGACTTTCGATGGACATTCACTGCGAGACATCTGTTATGGATATGGGGAAGAAACCAGCCTAGCAAGTGTCGTTGTAGAAGAGCTAAAGAAGAGACAGAAAAGCATTACTGCAGCAGAGAGTTTGACGGCAGGCCTCTTTCAGGCTACTTTAGCAGACTTTTCAGGTGTGTCAGCTATCTTTAATGGAGGATTTGTCACCTACAGTCTAGAGGAAAAGTCCAAGATGCTGGATATTTCTGAGCAAGAGCTAAAAGAACACGGAGTCGTTTCTGAGTTTACGGCTCGAAAAATGGCAGAGCAGGCACGACTCAAGACTCAGTCTGACTACGGAGTCAGTTTGACGGGTGTGGCAGGGCCAGATAGCTTAGAGGGGCATCCAGCTGGGACAGTCTTTATAGGATTGGCACAGGAGCAAGGAACTGAGGTCATCAAAGTTAATATTGGAGGCAGAAGTCGAGCAGATGTACGTCACATCGCGGTTATGCATGCCTTTAACCTAGTTCGCAAGGCTTTATTAAGTGACTAACTTTTGATATAATAGTAAATAGGTCTAAGGACCAGTAGAATATAGGAGAACAGAATGGCGAAAAAACCAAAAAAATTAGATGAAATTTCAAAAAAGTTTGGAGCTGATCGTGAAAAAGCCTTGAACGATGCTCTTAAATTGATTGAGAAAGACTTTGGTAAAGGCTCAATCATGCGTTTGGGCGAGCGTGCGGAGCAAAAAGTGCAAGTCATGAGTTCAGGGTCCTTGGCTCTTGACATTGCTCTTGGTTCAGGTGGTTATCCTAAGGGACGCATCATCGAAATTTATGGACCAGAGTCTTCTGGTAAGACAACGGTTGCCCTTCACGCTGTCGCGCAAGCACAGAAAGAAGGTGGTATTGCAGCCTTTATTGATGCGGAACATGCTCTTGACCCAGCCTATGCTGCAGCCCTTGGTGTGAATATTGATGAGCTGCTCTTGTCACAACCAGACTCAGGAGAGCAAGGTCTTGAAATTGCAGGAAAACTGATTGACTCAGGTGCAGTTGACCTTGTTGTTATTGACTCAGTTGCGGCTCTTGTACCTCGTGCAGAAATTGATGGGGATATTGGAGATAGTCACGTTGGTTTGCAGGCTCGTATGATGAGCCAGGCCATGCGTAAACTCAGTGCTTCTATCAATAAAACCAAAACAATTGCCATCTTTATCAACCAATTGCGTGAAAAAGTTGGAGTCATGTTTGGAAATCCAGAAACAACACCTGGTGGACGTGCTCTGAAATTCTACGCTTCGGTCCGTTTGGATGTTCGTGGAAGCACACAAATCAAAGGAACTGGTGACCAAAAAGATACCAATGTCGGTAAGGAAACCAAGATCAAGGTCGTGAAAAATAAAGTAGCTCCACCGTTTAAGGAAGCTTTCGTTGAAATCATGTACGGAGAAGGGATTTCTAAGACTGGTGAGCTCTTGAAGATCGCAAGTGATCTCGATATTATCCAAAAAGCGGGAGCATGGTACTCTTACAAGGGTGAAAAAATCGGACAAGGATCTGAAAATGCTAAGAAATATTTGGCAGATCACCCAGAGATTTTTGATGAGATTGACCATCAGGTTCGTGTTCAATACGGTTTGATTGAAGATGAAGAGGGAACCACTCCTACCTCTGTCGCAGAAGATTTGGCACCTAACCAAGAAGTGACGCTTGACCTAGGCGATGGACTTGAAATCGAAATTGAAGATTAAAGATAAAACTAGGGAAAGCTTTCAAAATTATAAAGGCTCTTTGTCAACTGTAGTGAGTTGAAAAAAAGCTAAGATCGAGAAAGGACGAATTTCGTCCTTTCTTTTTGATGTTGAGAGCGATGAAAATCCGTTTTTTGAAGTTTTCAAAGTTCCAAAATCTAAAGGCATTTCGTTTGATGAGTTTAATGAGATTATTAGTCGCTTCTAATTTTGCGTTGGAATAGGGTAGTTGAAGAGCGTTGACAATCTTTTCTTTGTCCTTGAGGAAGGTTTTAAAGACAGTCTGAAAAAGAGGATGAACTTGCTTTAGATTGTCCTCAATGAGTCCGAAAAATTTCTCAGGGTCCTTGTTCTGAAAGTGAAAAAGCAAGAGCTGGTAGAGCTTATAGTGGTGTTTCAAGTCTTCTGAATAACTCAAAAGCTTGTCTAGAATTTCTTTATTCGTCAAGTGCATACGAAAAGTAGGGCGATAAAATCGCTTATCGCTGAGTTTACGACTATCTTGTTGAATGAGTTCCCAGTAACGTTTAATGGCCTTGTATTCATGGGATGTTCTATCAAATTGGTTCATGATTTGAACACGCAAACGACTCATAGCACGGCTTAAGTGTTGGACAATATGAAAACGATCTAGAACGATTTTAGCGTTTGGGAGTGAAACAGTCTGAGAGACTGTTTCAGCCTGAGCCTAGAAATTCGAAAGCGAAGCTGTTTAGCTAAGGCATAGTAAGGACTAAACATATCCATCGTAATGATTTTCACCTGACAGCGAACGGCTCTATTGTGGCGCAGAAAATGATTTCGGATGATAGCTTGTGTTCTGCCTTCAAGGACAGTAATGATGTCGAGCTTTTCAAAATCTTGCGCAATGAAACTCATCCTTTCCTTAGTGAAGGTATACTCATTTCAAGACATAATCTCTGGAAGACGAGAAAAATCATGCTTAAAACGGAAGTCATTAAGCTTGCGAATAACAGTTGAAGTTGAAATAGACAGCTGATGAGCAATATCGGTCATAGAAGTCTTTTCAATCAACTTTTGAGCAATCTTTTGATTGATCATACGAGGGATTTGATGATCTTTCTTGGCGAGGGAAGTCTCAGAGACTATCATTTTCGAACAATGATAGCACTTGAAACGGCGTTTTCTAAGGAGAATTCTGGTAAGCATACCAGTTGTTTCAAGGTAAGGAATTTTAGACGATTTTTGAAAGTCATATTTCTTCATTTGGGTTCCGCAATCAGGACAAGATGGGGCGTCGTAGTCCAGTTTAGCGATGATTTTCTTGTGAGTATCCTTATTGATGATGTCTAGAATTTGGATATTAGGGTCTTTAATATCGAGTAGGTTTGTGACAAAATGTAATGATTTCATAAGATTCTTTCTAATGAGTTGTTTAGTCGCTTTTCATTATAGGTCATATGGGACTTTTTTCTACCTTGAATATACAATATAAGTGCACAAATAAAAACTCATAAGATTTTCTAGTAAAATAAGATTTTCTAGTAAAATATGTAGAATTGCCGTTTATATTTCCTGCCAATTACTGACATAGTATAACCAAAGCCTGTCTCTTTTGGAGAAATACCCGTCGGAACACAAGTATCTTGTTCATTCAGCATAGTTTTCTCTTTCTAATAAATGATCTGTATCTCAATTAGTAACCACACTTATAGTTAGTTGTAAAAGTATCTCAATTGTAGTAAGAAACTTCCGCCCTTTTCGCTTTACTATCTTATCGTATAAGTCAAGCAGTTCTTTATTAAGAACCTCATATATAATAAAGAATACACTAAACGGCTATAACGAAATCCATAATCTATTTTTGTTGAAATAGTATTATACAAAAAATCAGAATATAAATATTGCTTGCGTACAGAAAAATGCGTTCTAATAACCCAAAGAAGGGTTTTAAAAAAGGTAAAATAAGTGCGGCGACCAATCCATATAAACCAATCTTTATCAGCCATTCTATTGCCAAGAAGAAAACAGCTAACGAAGGTACTAATGCACTCATTACATCGGTCAATTGAAAAAGAAAAATGGCCAAGACGGTAAACTGTAAAATAGCAAATAGCAAGTGCAAGCGGCCGCTGATTGTTTTGCGGCTTCCTTCAATATCTGTTGGAAAAACCATAATTCCGAAATAGCCCACCAAGGCCAGTACCAATAACCAAATAGCTTTTTCTTTAAAGGCAGTCTCATAGTTCCAACAGATAAGAGCACCTATCAAGAAAATATTACGGAATGTACTGACAATTCCTGCCCAGTTAAAAAGATATTTATACTCCCCTACACCGTAGTCACTGACAGCATGTCTGACTGGACTGTAGATACCCTTATTTTTTATATGCAAGTCTAACATTAAATAGAAATAGACTAAAATACAAAGGATGACTAAAAAACTAAAACAGCTGGTCAACATATAAAAGAACCTTCTTCCTTAATAAATATAGAATTCAAAGCAGATGAAACAACCTCGGTTTAGGCATAGTCCCGTCTTTATATCAGCAAAAATATACTGGTATTATTGCTGATATGCACAGCAGATGAAAAAAGGAGATTATCTGTTTTGTAATAAGTATAAGCAAAGACAATACCTGACATAAAATGAGGTAAAACGCCTAACAATTCATTGGCTGTAAAATGATTGACATGAATCATGGCAAAACAAAGACTGGATAAAAAAATCGCCACTCCCACAGAGCAATATTTTTTAAAAAAATTTAGCAAAATATAACGATAGATAATTTCTTCAACAAAAGGTCCTAAAACACCTAAAACCAAGATTAGCAGAGGTACAGGAAATAAATTCATTGCCGATCCAATATTGGTATCGTTAGTTAAGTTTGCCTGGTCAATGTTAAAAAATGAATAGCCTAACTGAGCTAAAAAACTGCCTGCTATCGTAAAGAGGGTCATCGCTAAAAAAACAAGCAGTGTAATCCCCAAACTTTTCAGCTTATGCTGTTTTATCCACAACAAATTTTCCTTTAACCGATAGCGCAACACATAGAGCCCAAATAAAGCTAGGAAAATATAAGCCAGCAGCGGGATAATCATCCTAAGTGACTGATTTCCATATGAAAAATGTATAAAATGCGGAATTACAAAAAGAAGAAAATAAATACCCGCAATTAAGGCTAATCCTCTTGTTTCTTTCGTCATTTCTGACCTCCAATATTAATGATTGTATTTTTGAAAATGAGAATAGATGAAAAAGATTAAGAAGCAGAGAAAAAGGAAACTAAAAAATAGGATATTTGTCAGACTAACGAGCGAGCAGCATAGGAATACACCAACTAAGCCAAGTATTTGCCCGATTTCCACCTTACTAACCGAATGAGATGTCGATTTTAGCAAAACTGTCCGACCGCATAATTCATCTAGAGAAATATGATAAATATCTGCTAACTGTATTAGACTAATGCCATCTGGAATCGTTTTGTCATTTTCCCAGTTAGAAACTGTTTGCCGGGAGACACCAAGCAAATTAGCTACTTGAATCTGACTATAGCCAAATACTTCTCTGCTTCTTCTTAACTGCTTTCCAAGCATTTCTCTTTTCATCATCATCATATCGTTTTTCTCCTTTTTGGTCTAGGTTAAATTCTTTAACATTTAGGGGGGAGCTAAGTCAAAATTCTTTGACAGGCCCTATTGTACAACTTTTAACCGATTAATCCGTTTTATGTTATTTTTTCTCAATTTTCTCTTAAGAGTAAAAGAATATCATTTTTAATATAATTCGTACTTCTTATCATCTTAATAAATTCGTAAGGATATTTAGTCCTCTTTCTAATTCTTCCATATTTTCTGGCGAACAGATGGATACTCGTAAGGCTGACTGCTCTATGATACCGCCGACAAAAAACCGTTCTGCACAAAGAATTTCTACACCATGCTGCCGGGCAAGAGTTTCAACTTCATATCCTTTCCATTTCTTTGGTAATGGCAGCCATTGAAATAAAGCAAAAGGATTCTCAGAAGTAACTTCAGGGAAGAACTGACGGTAAAGACGATTGCGTTCTTCTGACAATCGGTTTTTTTGCTGGATAATTTCTTGGGCTTGTCCACTTGAAATGAGTTCACTGGTAATTTCAGCATTTAACAAAGAGATATGAGTATTGATATTGTTAGCTGTAAGTGAAATCTTTTTGATAAATCGGTCAGGCACGACCATATAGGCGATCCGCAAGCCAGGAAACAACGCTTTTGAAAGCCCATGGATATAAAAGGTACAGTCAGGAATCAGGCTGGCTAATGGAGGCAGCTGTTGCTTATTGATAAAGGCATAGGTATCATCTTCAATTAACAAAAGCTGATGTTTTATGATGATATCAGCTAAAGTTTTTCGGCGCTGTGCGGTTAAGGTAGCACCAGTTGGATTATTGTTTGTCGGCACTAGATAAATTCCCTTAATCTGATGCTGTTGGCACTTTTTCTCCAAATCTTCAGGAAGAATGCCTTTAGTATCAGATATGATGGGAATCAATTCAATCCGAAACTGACGGGCTAGGGAGATGAAATTGGTATAGGTAAAGGTATCTGTGGCAATCTTATCACCAGCCTGAAATACCGTTAAAAAAAGCAAAACAAGTGCGTTTTGAGTGCCGGAGGTTAGAAAGATATTCTCTTGAGAAGTACTGAGAGAAAAATTTTTCAGCCAATACTGGGCAATTCTTGTGTGCCAGTCGGTATCATTAACCGTATCAAAGCGAAAGAGTCTATCAATAGAAGGGCTCTGCAGCAATCGCCTAACGGTATCTGATGCAATAGTGTTCAGTTGATAGTAAGGTCTCAGATTACCGAGTGGAATTAGTGACTGATTCTTTTCAAGCGCCCCTAAAGGAGTTGCTTTATTTGGCGACACAAACGTTCCCTTGCCAATAACAGCATAAATGATTCCTTTTTGTTCGCATAGTTTAAAAGCTCGTGTAATAGTGCTGAGATTAATATCTAAAAAGTCTGCTAACTCACGCTGTGGCGGCAATTTGGTTTCAGCTGCCAGCCGGCCACTGACAATATCTTGCTCTAGCAACTCTGCCAGTGTAAGGTACAGAGGGGCTTTTAACAGTTTCTTATTAGGTTTCCACGTCATGGGATAATGTTCAAATGAATTAACAGACATATTCTCTCCTTATAAAATTATCTTGCCGACAATTTTTTGGATAATAAGAGCCAATTTTTTATTTATAATGATATTGTACGAATTGTATGGTTTTAATCTTATTATAGCAGATTAAAAGGAGAAAATAAATGACGGACTTAACTAAAGGAAATGAATTAAAAACTATACTCTATTTTTCTGTTCCCATCCTCTTAGGAAATTTATTTGAGCAATTATATAATGTGACAGACACTGCCATTGTCGGAAATCTTGTGGGGACAAAAGGATTGGCAGCTGTTGGTGCTAGTGCTCAAGTAGTAGCCTTAACAGTTGCCCTTTCAACAGGAATCTCCATTGGAGCCAGTGTACTTATCTCCCAGCTTTATGGAGCAAAACGTTTCCAAAAGATGAAAGATATTCTTGATACGAACTTGATTTTCACGAGTATTCTAGCTTTTATTTTAACAATTTTGGGGATTTTCTATTCGAGCATATTTCTAAGACAATTAAATGTACCTCAATCTTTATTAGCTGATGCGGATGTTTATTTAAAAATTATCTTTTTAGGCTTGGTGCCGCTTTTTGCATACAATACTTTAGCGAATTGTTTGAGAGGGATTGGAGATTCTAAGACACCAACTTATATTTTAATTAGTTCGGTTTGTCTGAATGCATTTTTAGATGTAGTTTTTATTGCTGGCTTTCATTGTGGTGTTGCTGGTGCCGCCGGTGCTACTGTCATCGCTCAGTACTTTTCTTTCTTTGTCTGTTTATTGTACATGAAGCAAAAATATCCAGACTTATTTCCTCATTTATCCGATTTAAAATGGAGCAACAAAGAATTGCGTTCATCGTTATCTATTGGGCTTCCTGCTATGCTGCAGCAGGTTTTCATTAGTTTTGGCTTTCTGGTGATTCAGTTTCTTGTCAACAGTTTTGGAACAAGCGCTATTGCAGCCTATACAGCAGCGTCTAAGGTTGACTCTTTTGCAGAAATGCCTGCTGTTAATCTCGGACAGGCATTGATGAATTTTACAGCTCAAAATGAAGGGGCTGGGAAAAGAGAGCGCATTAGCAAGGGTGGTAGAAGTACCTTATTATTTTCAATCAGTTTATCAATCTGCATTTCTGTTATGATTTTTGTTTTTGCTCCAGCATTCATTTCCATTTTTAATCATGATGCAGCCGTCATTCAAATCGGTCAACAGTATTTGCGTATTGTATCAAGCTTTTATCTGATTTTCGGAGCGATGCAGGTGTTAAATGGCTTATTATTAGGTTATGGAAAATCTCTTCTTCCTTTGATTGCTTCTATCACAACTTTCTGTATTTTTCAAGTGCCTTTAGCCGTCTTGCTATCCCGTACTTCCCTAGGATTTAATGGCATTTGGATGGCCGCCCCTTTTGGCTGGACGGCAGGCTTTCTGATGCGACTGTTTTATTATAGATATATTTTAAGAAGAGCAAACTCTCTGTAGAATGAATAAGCATAAACTATGCTGGCTTTTCTATCTCTAATCCCTTTTTATTCTTTTTACAATGAAAAGGGATTTTATTATACTCTTAGAATTGACAAAACAATGTAGACGATGTATACTTTTGGAGGAGAGATATGAAACGCAACACAGCAGAATTGAAAGAAAGACTTATTCAGACAGGAGTGGAAGAGATCAAAAAACATGGCATTGATCAACTTTCGCTGAGAACTATTGCTAAATCTTGTGGTGTGACCCACGGAACTCCTTATCGCCATTTTGAAAGCAAAGAAAATTATTTAAAAGTGGTTTTAAAACGCCTCTCTACTTTTCTCAATCAAGAAATGCAACAGGAAATTGATTTGGAAGCTTCTGCTCGTCATCAATTGGCTAAAATGGGATTTAACTTCATCACCTTTGCCAAACAGTATCCATATTTCTTTGAAGCTCTCTTTGTTAAATTTCCTTTCAAATATATGAAGGTCACACAGGATACTATTTCGCTGGATTCAGATTTACCAGGTTTTGAAGAATTTAAGCGTATTGTTTTGAAGCTCCGTAAAGAGGAACAGTTCACCAATAGTGAAGCTGAAACATTGTTTCACTTTTGGAGTTTCATTTCAGGTCTTGCCGTTCTGGCGAACAGTCCCATTGGTTATGATTTTGATAACAAAGCGATTCAAACTACTATTGAGCATATGCTTGATATTTATATCAAAGGAGAACGATCATGAATATTTTAATCATCTATACTCACCCAACCCATCAAAGTTTTAACGGAGCGATTCTCAAGCAGGTTCAAGCTAACATTTCGAGCAAACATTCTGTTAAAACCTTAGATTTATACAATGAGCAATTTGACCAGATATTACGATTTGATGAAAGTCATAAACGGCGTGACTTAGACAAAGTTGTTGAAATGGAGGAATACCGTGATTTGGTTACTTGGGCAGATCATCTAATCTTTATTTTCCCTCTTTGGTGGAGTGGCATGCCTGCCATACTTAAAGGGTTCATTGATCGTGTCTTTGTAGCTGGTTTTGCTTATTCTTATAAAAAAGTCGGTCTTGAAGGACATTTACAAGGAAAATCTGCTTGGATTATCACGACTCATAACACACCTTCTTTTGTAACACCTTTTGCTCAGGACTATGGTAAAGTCCTGAAAAATCAAATTTTAAAAACTTGTGCTGTTGCACCGGTTAAATTGACTCAATTAGCAGGTGTCGAAAAGATTTCCGATGATAAACGCCAACAATTTTTGGAAGACATAGCTCAGATCGCCAGCTGCATTTGATAAATGTCAATAAAATTATAAAAACAGACTTTTCTTGGAATTTTGACTGTATGTCAGGTAGAGAGCAAGAAGAGAGGAGATGCTGATGTTAGAATTAAAGCATATTACAAAGATTTACAATAGTGGTGAGGAAGAAAACCGAGTACTGAATGATGTATCCATCCGTTTTGGTGAACATGAATTTGTCTCTATCCTAGGCGCTAGTGGCAGCGGCAAAACAACTCTCCTCAATATTATTGGTGGTTTAGATAGTTATGATGAAGGAGATATGATTGTAGATGGCACTTCTACGAAATCTTTCAAAGATAAAGATTGGGATAGTTATCGTAATGGGACCATTGGTTTCATCTTTCAAAATTACCAGCTCATCAGCCATTTGTCAGTATTAGAAAATGTTAAAATAGCTCTATCTATCTCAGGTTTATCCAATAAAGAAAGTCAGGAAAGAGCTGTTGTAGCTCTGAAAGATGTTGGACTGGAGCAGCATATTCACAAGAAACCTAATCAATTATCTGGTGGTCAGATGCAGCGAGTGGCTATTGCTCGGGCCTTGGTAACCAATCCTAAAATTATTTTAGCTGATGAACCTACTGGCGCACTAGACGGTAGCACTAGTATACAAATTATGGAATTGATTAAGAAAATCAGTCAGGGTAAGTTGGTTATCATGGTGACTCATAATCCTGAGTTGGCAGAAAAATGTAGTAGTCGAATTGTCCGATTATCAGATGGAAAGATTATCGAAGATACAGCCCCAAATCCTCAAATTGATTCCAATAAGGGTTACAAGCTGGGCAAAACTTCTATGTCTTTTGCTCGGGCAATTAGCTCTAGTTTTAAAAATTTGCTGACTAAGAAAGTTCGGAGTATCTTAACGATTTTTGCAGCAAGTATTGGAATTATAGGTATTGCTTCTGTTTTAGCGATTTCATCTGGGATGAATGGCTATATTAAAAGTATGCAGGAAGACACCCTTTCCACTATGCCCATAACTATATCAGCAGCAGACTCAGGAGGAATTCGAACCTTATCCGATCGATTAGCAGAAAAAACTGAAAACCCAATCAAAGAAATCAAGGTAGCTGAGCAAGGGAAAACACATCAGAATCGTTACACTGAAGATGCTCTAGGGGGAAAAGACGGCGATTTCATCTCATATATGAAAAAGCATGCTAAATCTTACTACAAAAGTCTAAATTTCAATACTGGTTATACTCTTAAGGCTTTTGTCAAGGATACAGATGGTCAGATCCATCAGATTCAAGATAATGTGGTACGAACTTTAATGGCAACTACTACCAACTTTGCAGTTCTTCCAACAGATGAAACCACCATTACGGATAAGTACCGATTAGTTGCTAGCGAAGATAAGATATTTAAGTATCCAACTGGTAATCAAGCTATTCTATTTTTAGATTCAGATGGTAGTTTAAGCGAACAACAACTTGCTATGTTAGGTTATAAGGGAAAAAATAAAGTAAAGGTAGAGGAACTTCTTGGTAAAGAAATCCATGTTCTTACAAATGACCAATATTTCCGACAAATTGGAGAGCGCTTTATTCCTAATGAAGTGACAGACAGCCTTTATCAAGAAGGGCAAACTCTGAGAATAACAGAAATCATGCAGCTAAAGGATGCCACCACAACCCCATTTAATGGAACAATTGGCTATAGTCAAACTTTTCTCAATCAATTATTGGAGGTAGAAAAAAGTTCAGCTATTGTTCAAGCACAGGAAAAAAGCCAGACCCGTAGTGTCTTGGACATCAGTGGCGAGGTTCTGTCAGAAGAAAGCTACCAAACAATGATGCAACAACTAGGAGGTGATAACACACCAACAAGTTTAAGTTTTTATGCCAAGTCTTTTGAAGATCGAAAGAAGATCCTGCAAACTATACACACATTTAATGAAGATGTAGCCAAAAAATATGGCAAAAACAGCAATGATTATGAACGCTATTCTGTCTCCTATACGGATATGGCAAAAACAGTATCAGAGGCTTTTACTGATATTATTGGTTCTGTAACCTTTATTCTAACTGCCTTTTCAGGCATCTCACTGTTAGTTTCTTCCATTATGATTGGAATTTTAATCTATGTTTCTGTTGTAGAGAGAACGAAAGAAATCGGAATTTTGCGAGCTCTGGGAAGTCGTAAGAAAGATATTTCGCGCATTTTTAATGCTGAAGCAGGGCTGTTAGGTTTGAGCTCTGGGGTATTAGGTATCGGAATCGCAACACTTCTGACTATTCCCATTAACCAATTGGTAGCTGATTCGTTGAATATCAAAGGTTTCACAGCTAACCTCTCTCCTGAGAATGCAGCTGTATTAGTGGCTCTTAGCATTATTTTGACATTCTTTGCCGGCTATATTCCTTCCAAGATTGCCGCTCGCAAGAATCCTGTTGAAGCTCTTCGAACCGAATAGAGCAATGCATGAATCGGGAAATTCTATTCCTTTGGGTAATCTGAGATAGAGTCCTAAGGAGTATCTAAAAATAGTTTCATAATTTCTGTAGTAAGTAAAATTATCCTACTTCACTAATTTCTCAGACCATTCGTAAAAACCAATAAAAAACCGATAAGTATTTGAAATAGGGAATAGAGAATATTGGTTAAAATGATAGAAATTGTCTTGCCGCACTAACAGATTTGCTATTTTCATTTCCTCAAATCAACTAGCTGTTAAAGTAGGATAATTATAACTGCTAATGACTCTGATGGTGAAGTAATTGACAAATGAAATCACAACACCGGATAAAGATTGATGATTTCTTAATTCAAAAAAATAGGAAGAAAAACTAAATCATAGAGCTCAGAAATGTCTAAATTGAATAATATCTTATGAAGTATCTATGAGGAATTTGTGCACCTAGTTTGATAATTCAGTACCTAATAAATAGGGAGAAAAATATAGATGAAAACATTAATCATAGTGACACACTCAGATATGGAACATTCAACCATTAATAAACGTTGGATTGAGGAATTGGGGAAATATCTAGAAGAATATACAATTTCATGAATTATATAAAGAATGCCCAGAAGGTACTATAAATAAAAAAAGAGAATAGTAATTAGTTGAATCTCATCAAAACTTAGTTTTTCAATTTTCTATATTTAATTTTTCTAGTCCGTCATTGCTAAAAAGTGGATAGATAATGTATTAATTTATGGTTGGTCTTATGGTAAAAATGGAGGAGATAAATTACAGAGGAGAAAAATAGCATTAGCAGTATCTGCTGGGATTCAGGAAAAGGATTATCAACCTGATGGGAAATATTATTATACTCTTGAGCAGGGATTAGTTCCTTTTAAGATTTTATTTAAATTTTTATTGTCGCTGAAATTATCGTGATCTCTTTGCTTTTTATGGTTCAGAGAGGACACCCGGTTTCAACAAAGTAAGAAATTGAGAGAAGCGCATCTGCCTATATTCAATTTTTAAAACATATATAATATTGGTCGTTAGGAGGTATTTATTATGGCTGTTTTGCAACTTCATAGAAAATTAAGTTTTGTCAATGACAGAGGCTTGCTTTATCTGATAGTGGATGATGTCAATCAAGGCAGAGTTACTGCAATTGTAGATAAGCAAATTGAACTATCGGCAGGAAAACATTCTCTTTATATTAAAGACATTCTGGGATTTACAAGTCAGGCATTACTTCTAGATATCAAAGAAAATGACAATGTCTCTGTTACAGTTGGAAACGCCCCCTCTTTCATTGTGTTAGTTGTTTTACTCCTTATCTTATCTATTCTGTTTAAGACTATGCCGTTTACAGCTGGTCTTTCTCTGGTGAACTGGGGGCTTCCAATTTTATGGATTATTTTCTTACTTTATTTAGTAGTTTTTCGCCGCCATAATCTTTATGATATTTCAAAATAAGGCAAACTTGCAGAGCAGTATGTTCAGTTCTCCTAGTTTTGTTTAAAGAATAGAATGAACAAGTTGAGAATTTGGGAATCAGATATTTTAGGTTGGGAATAATATATCGTCAGTAAGGGATTCTAGTGGTATAATAAGGACAGCCCGTTTGAATAACTACCACATTTTTTCTTACAGGATAATACAACTGGTTTTTTGTTAACTTATTCCACCTATCACTATGAATATAAACTATATAAATTAGCCAAAATTTGATGATAGAGTGATAAGCTAAAAATCTGGATTTAGTCATATAAATTAAGACTGTTATGAACCCAATTATTATTGATCCCTTTGTGGAAGGATGTAAAGAAATGACTATCACGGAGGTGTTATTTGCGATTGCCGTCGGAAACAGATCTCACAGTAGCATATTGTACAATTCATTGGCAATCATTAACAAGGAGGAGTTTAATTAGACGATGAAAACAATCGGTTTAATCGGGGGTATGAGTTGGGAAAGCACCACTTCTTACTACCAAATTATCAACGAAACTATCAAAAGGGAACTAGGCGGTCTGCATTCCGCTAAAATCCTGCTTTACAGTGTGGATTTTGCAGAGATTGAGCATTATCAGGCTGTTGGAGACTGGGACAAGAGTGCGCAGGTGCTGGCGGACATTGCCCAGCGCTTAGAGCAGGCGGGTGCGGACTTTATCGTCATCTGTACCAATACCATGCACAAGGTTGCGCCGCAGATTCAGAAGAAAATTGCAATTCCAATTTTGCACATTGCGCAAGCAACTGCTCAAGCCCTGGTAGATGATGGTATTCGAAAGGTTGGACTCTTGGGGACTAAGTACACCATGACCCAAGACTTTTACAAGGAGAAATTACTAGAATCTGGGCTAGAAGTGCTGATTCCAGACCAAGCAGGCATTGCGGACGTCAATCGGATTATCTATGATGAACTCTGTCTGGGAGATATCAGAGAAAGTTCAAAACAGACATATCTTACCGTTATAGACGATTTAAAAAATGCTGGTGCAGAAGCCGTTATCCTAGGCTGTACAGAGATTGGTCTTCTAGTAAAGCAATCTGATATAGCTCTTCCTCTTTATGACACAACAGTTATCCATGCAGAGAAAGCAGCGAAGATGGGGATTGAGTGAAAGAATGGTTGTATTTAGCTTAAGTTCTTAAGACTATGAGTCAATTATTGGGGGATTTACCCACTACAAATATTATAGAGCCATCATAAAAACGCATAATATCAGGTATTCATAACCTTGATATTATGCGTTTTATTGTGAGAAAGTTCATTAGACTTCTCTTCCTTGAAACAACTAATGATCACTAAAGCGTCTGTATTTGATATGAAAATCAAAATAATGCTCATCTTGTAATTTTTGGAAGATGTCGCGATAGGCTTCCTCGTCGAAATGGTCACCGCGGTAGAGAATTTCAAAACTCAAGCCATCATACTCTAGAAAAGCGTTAGCTGTTTTAAAGCCATTTTGTTGATAGAAGTTCATACGAGCTTTTCTTTGTTCCAAGTTATCGCATTCTTCATCCAATCGCTCCACTTCAAGCAACATAGTCCGCTGGTAAAAATCAGTTAGTTTGTCGATAATTTCCTTCCCGTACCCGTGACTTCTTAAGTGAGGCATGATGGCAAAAAAGCTAATATAGAAGGCCTTTTGGTTGGAGATGGCAAAAGCAAAGCCAACAAATTCTTCTTCGTTATAAAAAGCAAAAAAGTGGGCGTCATCTCGGTCCTGATAGCGCAAAAACTCAGAAAGAGGGACTCGTTCCTCCTCGGGGAAAGCTTCGTTATTTAGCTTTTCAACTTTATCAAGATCTGGAAACACATCGGTTATTAATTGACTGGTCAAACTCATAAATGACCTCCTTTTCTTGATTATAGCAAATTGTCTCTCTGTAAGCAATTGATTTCAGGATTCGTTAAAGAATCTTGTCGGTCCTCTGGAAAGCTGATATAATATCCTTATGAATAAAAAACGAACAGTGGACCTGATTCATGGCTCCATTCTTCCCTCACTTTTGAGCTTCGCCCTTCCAATTCTGTTGTCCAATATCTTCCAACAACTATATAATACAGCTGACGTCTTGATTGTAGGGCGGTTCCTTGGACAAGAATCCCTAGCAGCAGTAGGAGCAACGACGGCTATCTTTGATCTGATTATCGGCTTTGCCCTCGGAGTTGGAAATGGGATGGGAGTTGTCATCGCTCGTCTTTACGGTGCTCGTAATTTTGCTAAGATTAAAGAAGCTGTTGCAGCAACTTGGATTCTGGGTGCCATCCTGAGTGCTCTTGTCATGCTGATAGGCTTCTTCGGTCTTTATCCACTCTTGCAATATTTAGAGACACCTGTAGAAATCCTTCCTCAATCCTATGAGTACATCTCCATGATTGTTACCTGCGTAGGGGTTAGTTTTGCTTACAATCTTTTTGCAGGCTTACTGCGCTCGATTGGCGATAGCCTTGCGGCTCTTGCTTTTCTTATCTTTTCAGCTATTGTTAATGTGATCTTGGATTTATATTTTATTACGCAACTGCATCTGGGAGTTCAGTCTGCGGGTCTTGCAACCATTATCTCGCAGGGTTTGTCAGCAATCCTCTGTTATTTTTATATTCGTAAGAGTGTTCCAGAACTTCTTCCGGGTCTCAAACATTTCAAATGGAATAAGGCTCTCTATGTGGATCTCTTGGAGCAGGGACTAGCCATGGGTCTGATGGGGTCAATCGTCTCTATCGGAAGTGTCATTTTGCAATCCTCTGTCAATACTTTTGGTGCAGTCATTATCAGTGCTCAAACGGCAGCACGGCGAATCATGGCCTTTGCCTTATTACCAATGACGGCTATTTCAGCATCGATGACGACTTTTATCTCTCAAAACTTTGGTGCAAAACGTCCCGAACGTATTGTCCAAGGTCTTCGTTTAGGGAGCTATTTGAGTATGTCTTGGGCAGCCTTTGCCTGTATTTTCCTATTTTTTGCCAGTCCTAGCCTAGTTTCTTTCCTAGCAAGTTCGACAGACAGCTACTTGGTAGAAAACGGGACCTTGTACTTACGTATCAGTTCTGCATTTTATCCATTTTTAAGTCTTTTATTGATTTATAGAAATAGCTTGCAGGGACTATGCCAAAAACTTTTGCCCCTTATATCTAGCTTTATCGAGTTGTTTGGGAAAATTATTTTCGTAGCTTGGATTATTCCTTGGACAGGCTATACAGGTGTTATTCTCTGTGAACCACTACTCTGGGTTGTGATGACTCTCCAACTTTACTTCTCCCTTTCCCGACACCCTTGGATAAAAGAAGGCAAGAAAATCGTGGCAGTCGGAGGGAAATCCTAGCTTGCTTTGCAAAAGAAAATCCATTTCCTCTAGTGAAAATCAACTAGACTTGTGTTATAATAAGAAAGATTAAAATGTGAAAAAAGGAGATTCCTAATGGGACGTAAATGGGCCAATATCGTAGCCAAGAAAACGGCTAAAGATGGAGCTAACTCTAAAGTATATGCAAAATTTGGTGTAGAAATCTATGTAGCAGCTAAAAAAGGGGAACCAGATCCAGAATCAAACACTGCTTTGAAATTCGTTATCGATCGTGCTAAACAAGCGCAGGTGCCAAAACACGTTATTGATAAGGCTATCGATAAGGCAAAAGGGAATACAGACGAAACCTTTACAGAAGGACGTTATGAAGGATTTGGACCAAATGGTTCTATGCTGATTGTGGATACCTTGACTTCAAACGTCAACCGTACAGCTGCGAACGTTCGTGCTGCTTTTGGTAAAAATGGCGGTAACATGGGAGCTTCAGGTTCTGTTTCTTACCTCTTTGACAACAAGGGTATTATCGTATTTGCTGGTGATGATGCGGATGCTATCTTTGAATTGTTGCTTGAAGCAGACATTGATGTGGATGATGTAGAAGCAGAAGAAGGAACAATCACTGTTTACACAGCTCCAACTGACCTTCACAAGGCTATCGTTGCTTTGCGTGAGTCTGGTATCGAAGAATTTCAAGTTACTGAACTGGAAATGATTCCTCAGTCAGAAGTTGAGTTGTCAGGTGAAGATTTGGAAACCTTTGAAAAACTTTACAGCGTTCTTGAGGATGATGAGGACGTCCAAAAGATCTACACAAATGTCGATGGATTCTAATAAAAAAGCGAACAGACTTGCTAGCTGTTCGCTTTTTATATTTGAGATTAGATTCTGGTTCCAGAATCTCTTTGCTGCCGGCTTTCTCCTAGGCCTACAGCTATTTTATGAACTAGTAAGAGTTGACCATTATCCTGTTTTACAAAGGTTAGAGTAACGGTCTTGATTCTATCATCAATGCCAATATAGGTAATTTTCTTTGTGTCGTAGCCCTCAATAGTGGAATCAAACTCGGAGTCTGGTAGTCCGTGTTTTTTGATAATATCCTTGTAATTGGTACCACCTTTTCCCTTGTTATCAAGGTTGCCTTCGATTAAGTCGTCGAACTGTTCTTGGGTCCAGGTGAAGGTATCGTCTTCCTCCTCTTCAGGGAGTGAATCAATGGTATCATCTGTCAAGTCGCGTTCCATTGAGGAACTAGCTTCTCTATAGGAACGGTTAAACTCTCTGACAAAATCTTTGTAGACATTAGTGTACAGTATCTGGGTCGTAAAGAAAAGTACAACAGAAGCAACTGCGAGAGATGTTCCGATAATGGCCATTGTTTTCCGTTTTTTAAGGTTGACGATAAGGCCGATAATACCTAAAATCAAAGCAACAATAGCGATGAAAAACGATAGATAGTTAATAAATGGAATCCAGGAACCTAAAAGTGCGATGGCTCCAAAAATGGTTGCTAAAATCCCTAAAACTTTTTGTTCTTCTGGTTTCATTTGAACGTTTTCTCCCTTCATCAAGTGAATGGATTCCTATCCACGGTAGCTAGTGCTTATTATAGAGAAAATATTCTCCAATGTCAATTCAGACTAAAATAGTTCTCTAGGAAACTTTTTTCTTGACATATTCTCTGTAAGTGGTAAAATAGTTCTCATGAAAACTAAATTAGTTCTCCAGAGAACTATATAAAATCATGAGAAGGGAGCAATCATGGACAAATCGTTGTTGATTTTTAAACGTTTTGGGTACCAGATCCACCTGATGTTGCAGAAAGAAGCCAAACGTTGCGGTATTGAATTTATGGGGGGACCGCAAGGACAGGTCCTGCAGTTTTTAGATCGTCGTGAGCATGATCAGGAATTAACGCTTATCAAGGATATTGAGACAGAACTCAATATCACCAAGTCAGTTGCAAGCAACTTGGTCAAGCGTATGGTACAAAATGATTTAGTCGAGTTAGAGGCCAGTCCAAGTGATAAACGAGCAAAACTTGTTCGTTTGACCGATAAATCACGATCTCAGATGCAAGAAGTTAAGGCGCTTTTTGATCGGATTGCCAGTGGCCTACTGGAAGGAATTTCAAAGGAAAAGCTAGCCGTTTTTGAAGAAGTTCTCGGACAACTACAAGCTAATGTAGAAAGAATAGGAGGAGAGAATGAAGAAACTTGCTAAACGTATTACAGGAAAAGAGTGGGGGATGATCCTACTCACTGTTCTTTTCACTTGTTTCTCGGTCTATCTCGAGTTAGAAGTGCCGACCTATATTTCAGAAATAACAGAATTGATTGGAACACCGGGTACGGAGTTAGGACAACTATGGTCTCCTGCTGCTAAGATGATGGGCTTATCTCTCCTAGCCTTTCTGTCTTCTGTAACAGTTGGATTTTTTGCTTCTCGTGTTGCAGCGTCTTACACGACTCACTTGCGAAGAGATATTTTTAATCGTGTTCTAGATTTTTCGCAAACGGAAATCAAACGTTTTTCAATCCCCAGTCTTTTGACTCGAACGACCAATGATATTACGCAGGTTCAGATGCTCTTTACTATGGGCTTACAGGTAGTGACTCGTGGGCCTATCATGGCCATCTGGGCCATTGGAAAAATCCTTGGGAAGTCGGAATACTGGCTCTGGGCAGTAGTGGTGGCCGTCATTGTCAATGTCTTGATGACCACTGTTCTCATTACTCTAGCTTTTCCAAAACAATCTGTCATTCAAAAATTGACAGATAAACTCAATAGCATCACTCGCGAAAGTTTGACTGGGATTCGGGTTGTTCGTGCTTATAATGCCGAGGATTACCAAGATAAGAAATTTGAAGAAGCCAATGATGAGGTGACTCGTCTCAATCTCTTTGTCAATCGATTGATGGCGATTATGAACCCTATTATGATGGCGATTTCCAGCGGTTTGACCTTAGCCATTTACTGGATTGGTGCCTATATCATCAACGATGCAAGTTTGGCAGAACGTCTGCCACTCTTTAGTGATATGGTGGTCTTCATGTCCTATGCTATGCAGGTCGTGATGGGCTTCCTTCTCATGGGAGCACTCTTTATCGTTCTTCCTCGTACCTTGGTTTCTGCAGGACGTATCAATCAAGTATTGGATTTGCATTCTTCTATTGAAAATCCTAGTCATGCACAGACAGTGGACCCTTCAGTTCAAGGACAAGTGGAATTTCGTGATGTGACTTTCCGCTACTCTAAAAACTCTGAAGCAGTCGTGGAACATGTCACTTGCAAAGCAGAAGCGGGTCAAACTGTGGCCTTTATCGGTTCAACTGGTTCTGGTAAATCTACTCTGGTCAACCTACTACCTCGTTTTTACGATGTATCCGCGGGAGAAATTCTAGTAGATGGTGTTAATGTGCAAGATTACGACTTGGTAGACTTGCGCAATAAGGTTGGCTATATTCCGCAGAAAGCAGTCCTCTTCTCAGGAGATGTTAAGGGCAATCTAGATTTTGGTAAGAGCAAAGAAACTCCTCTAAGCGAAGCTGCTATGTGGCAAGCTCTGGAATTAGCCCAGTCTAAAAACTTTATCGAGGATAAGGAAGCAGGTCTGGCCTCTGAAGTAGCCCAAGGCGGAACCAACTTCTCAGGAGGTCAAAGACAGCGTTTGGCCATTGCGCGTGCCTTGGCTCGTAAGCCAGAGATTCTTATCTTTGATGACTCTTTCTCAGCCTTGGACTACAAGACAGACCGGATCTTGCGCCAAGAGCTAGCAGAGAAAACAAAATCTATGACCAAGCTCATCGTAGCACAGCGGATTTCTACCATCATGGATGCCGACCTGATCTTAGTATTGGATCAAGGTAAAGTCGTGGGGCAAGGCACCCACAAGGAACTTCTAGCTACCAATGAAGTCTACCAAGAAATTGCCTACTCACAACTATCGAAGGAGGAATTGGAACATGGAAAATAAGAAAATGTCTTTTTGGAAACACTCTAAACCTTTTCTAGCAGGTCTCCAACTTCCCCTACTAGTAGCGGTTGTAGCAGCTGTATGTTCAAGCATCATCACGGTTTATGGACCGACTAAGATAAAAGAAATCACCAACTTAATCTCAGATGGTTTGATGACGGGAATTGACCTAGAGGCTGTTTCAAGTATTGCTAGCTTTTTAGTGATTCTCTATGTACTTGGTGCTATCCTTAACTATACACAGGCCTATATCTTTTCAACAAGTATCCAACATTTTTCAAAACGCTTGCGGACGGCAATTGCTGAAAAAATCAATCGTTTGCCCCTTGGCTATTTTGATCGTCATTCTCAAGGAGATACCCTTTCGCGCGTGACCAATGACGTTGATACGGCCGCTCAATCTCTCAATCAAAGTTTGGGAACAGTACTCTCAGCTAGCTTCTTGTTGATTGCTGTTTTGGTGACCATGTTTAGCATGAACTGGATTTTAGCTCTGGTAACGGTTGTTTCTACGCTTGTTGGTTTTGCGGCAGTTTCCGTAATTATGGCCAAGTCACAAGGGTACTTTAGAGCTCAGCAAAACAACTTGGCGGCTGTCAATGGTTATGTAGAAGAAATGTATTCGGGACACAATGTTGTAACGAGCTACAACGCAGTAGACACCTCTAAAGCGAAATTTGCAGGTTTGAATCAGAACTTGCACGACAGCATCTGGAAATCTCAGTTTATCTCTGGTATCATGATGCCAGCCATGTTCTTTGTTGGGAATTTTAGCTATGTTTTGGTCATCATCGTTGGGGCCGCGCTTGCTCTAAAAGGGCATATCACTATCGGGGTTATTGTAGCCTTTATGGTCTATGTTCGTACCTTCTCACAACCCTTATCACAAATTGCTCAAGGGATTACCAGCTTGCAACAAGCCAGTGCAGCCATGGGACGTGTCTTTGAATTTCTAGGTGAAGCTGAGATGCAGGATGAATCCCATAAGGAAAGACAATTGACTGGCATGAGGGGAGAAGTGGTCTTTGATCGCGTATCCTTTGGCTATACACCAGAACGCACCATCATCCATGACTTTTCTGCGACAGCTCATGCAGGCCAAAAGGTCGCTATCGTTGGGCCAACTGGAGCTGGTAAGACAACCATTGTCAATCTTTTGATGAAGTTCTATGAGGTTGATAAGGGAAGTATCCGTATCGATGGCGTGGATACTAAGGACATGAAGCGTTCGGAAGTGCATGATGCCTTTTCAATGGTCTTGCAAGATACTTGGCTCTTTGAAGGAACCATTCGGGAAAATCTCATCTACAATCAAACGGGCATCAGCGATGAGCGGATGATGGAAGCTAGCAAGGCTGTAGGAATCCATCACTTTATCATGACTTTGCCAGATGGCTACGATACTCTTTTGGATGACACAGTGACCTTGTCTGTCGGACAAAAACAACTCTTAACCATTGCTCGTGCCCTTCTTAAGGATGCACCACTCTTGATTTTGGATGAAGCAACATCCTCAGTCGACACACGTACAGAGGAATTGATCCAAAAAGCCATGGACCGTTTGATGGAAGGCAGAACTTCCTTTGTCATCGCCCACCGCTTGTCAACTATTCGTAATGCAGATTTGATTCTTGTCATGAAAGATGGCAATATCATCGAACAAGGCAATCACGAGGAGCTGATGGCCCAAGGTGGCTTCTATGCGGATCTCTACAATAGCCAATTTACAGAAGATGATGCAGAAGAATAAACCAAAAGAAGGCTTGACGGCCTTCTTTTTCTGCACTATACTAGAAGACAAGCGCCTCACTTCTAGGCCAAAATAAAGTGTTAATGAGAAGAATACATGAAAAATTATCAAGAATGGTATAGAAACGTTAGCTCCAAACTAACTAGCCATCCAACCCTTTTATTTCTATTGCTTAGTTTTAATCGTTTGATGACAGTAGCTATGCCTCTGGTCTATCTAACCTTGCTAGTCACCACTTACCTGCAACTAGGACTTGGTCAGCAAGTTGGGGTCTATTTGCTTGTTCCTGCTACAGGCTTTGTCATTTTGTCCCTCTTTCGTAAGAAAATCAATCACCCACGCCCCTACGAAACTTGGGACATTGCCCCCTTACTTGACAAGGATAGTTTGGGACAGTCTATGCCCAGTCGCCATGTTTTTTCGGCAACCATCATCTCCATGGCCAGTCTGCATGCTAGTCTACCTGTTGGTTTAGTATGTTTGCTCTTTTCAGCTTTGCTGGGCTTGGTGAGGGTTTTAGGGGGTGTTCATTATCCCAAGGATGTCATCGCTGGCTATGCTTGTGGTCTGGTGTGGGGATTCCTTTTCTTCCTCTTCTGACATGTAAGTTAAGCTAGTCTTACAACCACTTACTGCTTCAAATTGACCACTTGCTTTTTTGCCCTTGTATTCCTAACTTAGCTTTGATATAGTAGAGTCAGAAAGGAGATGTGATGAAGTTACGAATTGAGATTGACGGCAATTTAGAAGAAACTGAAATTGTCATCAAGACCCCCACTTTGACAGATGAAATTGCCGACTTGCAACGGTTCTTGCAAGAGTCGACAACTCCGAGGTTAACTTTTTACAAGGGAACAGGTGAATATTATCTAGACCTATCAGAGATTCTTTTCTTTGAAACCGACGGTAGCAAAATCTACGCCCACACTCAGAAAGAAGCCTATGAAGTCCGTCTCAAACTCTATGAGTTGGAGACCATCTTGCCTCGCTATTTTAGCCGAGTGTCCAAGTCAACTATCGCAAACATCCGTCAGATTTACTCAGTGGACAAGTCCTTTTCAGGAACGGGCACCATTTCCTTTTATCAGACCCACAAGGAGGTTCATGTGTCACGACATTACCAGTCCCTCCTAAAAGAAAATCTAAGAAACATGAGGTAAAAGACATGAAAAAGAAAGCATTTGGTATTGTTTTATTGGTTTTAGCAGCCTGGATCTTGCTGCAAGGAAATTTTGGCATTCCTTCTTTGGATGGTAAGATATGGCCTTTGCTAGGAATTGTTTTTTTTGCTTATAAGTCCATTGAGTCCATCCTTAGACGCCATCTAACTGCGGCAGTTTTTACAGGTTTACTGGCGCTCATCATTGCAAATTACGCTTATGACTTGTTGCCGGTGCCTAATCATTCTCTCATCTGGGCTAGTATCTTAGTGGTACTCGGTGTTGGTTATCTGACGCATTCAAGTAAGTTCTGGCATGAAAAAAAGTGGTGGTACAATGGAGAAAAAACAGTCATTACGGATAAGGAAGTCGTATTTGGAAGCGGGACTTTCTATAAGCAAGATCAAGATATTGTAGACGACCAAGTGGAAGTCGCTTTTGGGGACGCTAAAATCTACTATGACAATGCAGAGATGTTAGGTGATTTTGCGACTTTAAATATTGAAGTGGCCTTCGGAAATGCAACAGTCTATGTCCCACAACACTGGCGAGTCGATCTGAAAGTAGAAACATCCTTTGGTGCAGCTAAGGCAGATGCTCCTGTAGCACCAACAAACAAAACCTTGATTATTCGTGGGGAAGTTGCTTTTGGTAAACTTGGAGTTGTTTACGTTAAATAAAAAAAGTCTCCTAATTTCCTTGCCAAAATAGAGAAAGTGTGATAACATAGTACGGTATGTGGTGCTAGCACATCCGCTATATTAGATCTAATAGGAGGAAAACACAATGGCTAAAGTATGTTACTTTACAGGTCGTAAGACTGTATCAGGAAACAACCGTTCACACGCGATGAACCAAACAAAACGTGCCGTAAAACCAAACCTTCAAAAAGTTACTGTTCTTATCGATGGTAAACCTAAAAAAGTTTGGGCTTCAGCTCGTGCTTTGAAATCAGGTAAAGTTGAACGCGTTTAATAAAAATGAAAAGACCGCTTAGGTCTTTTTCTTTTGCTCTAGAGATAAAACCATTTGAAAAATAGAGTAAATATCCGCCGATACAGCATTCTGCTTTTACACTTGGGCTGAAATATGATAAAATAGAGTATCAACTAGTTGAGGTAAAAAAATGACTGTAAAAATTAATACAAAAGATGGTCAAATCGAACTGACAGATGAAGTGATTGCAACCGTAGTAGGTGGTGCCGCAACTGAGATTTTTGGTGTGGTCGGTATGGCTAGTAAAAATGCCCTCAAAGACAATTTCCAAGCCCTTCTTGGTAAGGAAAATTATTCTAAGGGTGTTGTCGTGAAGGCAGCCGAAGATGGTAGCATCGCAGTTGATGTTTATACCGTGTTGAGCTACGGAATAAAGATAAGCGAAGTGTCAAAAAACATTCAAGAGCGTGTTCGTTTTAGTCTAGAAAATCAACTAGGAATTACTGCTCAGACTGTGAATGTCTACATTCAAAATATCAAAGTTGTAGGAGAATAATCGTGTCAAAAATTACTACCAGTTTATTCCAAGAGATGGTGCAGGCTGCATCAACTCGTTTGAATAAGCAAGCAGAATATGTCAATTCATTGAATGTCTTTCCAGTTCCAGATGGAGATACTGGGACAAACATGGGAATGACCATTGAAAATGGTGCGAAAGAAGTAGCAGACAAGCCTGCTTCTACAGTTGGAGAAGTAGCGAGCATTCTTGCCAAAGGGCTCTTGATGGGTGCGCGTGGGAACTCAGGGGTTATTACTTCTCAGCTCTTCCGTGGCTTCTCTCAGGCTATCAAGGAAAAAGATGAATTAACAGGTCAAGACTTGGCTCTTGCCTTTCAATCTGGTGTCGAAGTAGCTTATAAAGCGGTTATGAAACCAGTTGAAGGAACCATTTTGACTGTTTCTCGTGGTGCTGCCATTGGGGCTAAGAAAAAAGCCGAGGAGACAGATGATGCTGTTGAGGTCATGCGTGCAGCCTTGGAAGGTGCAAAAGCAGCTTTGGCTAAGACACCAGAAATGCTTCCAGTCCTTAAGGAAGTTGGTGTGGTAGACTCAGGTGGTCAAGGTTTGGTCTTCATCTACGAAGGATTCCTTTCAGCTCTTACTGGTGAATACAGTGCTTCTGAAGACTTTGTAGCGACTCCTGCCAACATGAGTGAAATGATCAATGCAGAGCACCACAAATCTGTAGCAGGTCATGTGGCAACTGAGGATATTACCTTTGGTTACTGTACAGAGATCATGGTAGCTCTCAAACAAGGTCCAACTTATTCTAAGGACTTTGACTATGATGAATTCCGTAACTACTTGAATGACTTAGGCGACTCTCTACTTGTTGTCAATGATGATGAAATCGTCAAAGTTCACGTCCATACAGAAGATCCAGGTCTTGTTATGCAAGAAGGTCTCAAATATGGTAGCTTGATCAAAGTAAAAGTGGACAACATGCGTAATCAACACGAAGCGCAAGTTGAAAAAGAAGCAACTCAAGGCAACAAGCCTGTTGAAACAAAAGAGTATGCCCTTATCGCAGTAGTAGCTGGTCAAGGTTTAGCAGATATCTTCCGTGCCCAAGGTGTGGATTATGTCATCGAAGGTGGTCAGACGATGAACCCTTCAACAGAAGACTTTATCAAGGCTGTTGAACAGGTCAATGCTCGCAACATTATCTTCTTGCCAAACAACAAAAATATCTTTATGGCAGCTCAGTCTGCGGCTGAAGTGCTTGAACAACCTGCTGTTGTGGTAGAAGCGCGTACAATTCCTCAAGGTTTGACCAGTCTTCTTGCCTTTGATCCAAGCAAATCAATCGAAGAAAATAAAGAACGCATGACTGCAGCTCTTGGTGATGTGGTCAGCGGTAGTGTAACAACAGCCGTTCGTGACACGACTATCGATGGTTTGGAAATTCATGAAAATGACAATCTTGGTATGGTCGATGGTAAGATCCTCGTATCAAATCCTGACATGCACCAAACCTTGACAGAAACATTGAAACATATGTTGGATGAAGACAGTGAAATCGTAACCTTCTATATTGGTGAAGATGGAAGTGAAGAATTGGCTAACCAAATCGCCCAAGAAATCGCAGAAGAATTCGAAGATGTTGAAGTCGAGATTCACCAAGGACAACAACCTGTATATCCATATCTTTTCAGTGTGGAATAAAAATTTAATCGATTAAAAAGAAAGTTGATTTTGCAACTTTCTTTTTTTTATGACATTTGTCATATTTCCTAGTGACAGAAGCATCTAGCTCCGCTAACTTCAAAAGACTATAATTGAAGTATGAAATGGAGGAAGAAGAAATGAAAAATAAAATGATTGTCGCAGTGAGTTTAGTAGCAGCAGGAGTTATGACCTATCTTATGTTTTCAGGATTGGACGAGGGTTTTTACCATTTCCCTTGGGAGCTCTTTGCTGGCTTTGGAATGATGTCTTGGCTTGTCAGAGAAGGTTTGAAATTAGTCAGAGATGTGAAAAAGGAGTTTGAGGAATGAAAAAAGCAATCATCTATCTCTTTATCGGTCTATCACTCTTGGTATGGTTAGTGGAAATGTTTACTGGTTGGTTTGACCAAACCTTGCTTCGCCAATTTATTCGTGGTGCTTGGGGGGTTGGATTTATAATTTTTGTCGTTTTCCCTATGGGAATGAAGTGGTTGAAAGGAGAATCTCATGACTGTGATTAAAGTTGAAAAATTGAGTAAGAAAATAAAAGACAAGGAAATCTTGCGGGACATCTCTTTTGAAATCCACGATGGTGAATGTGTCGCCTTGATAGGACCTAATGGAGCAGGAAAGACAACCTTGATTGATTGCCTCTTGGGCGATAAGTTCGTGAGCTCAGGTCGGGTCGCCATTCAAGGATTTGCGCCAATCGATCCTCGATTAAAGCAGCTTGTTTCTGTCTTACCTCAAGAAAATGCAGTTGTTCAAAGCTTGAAAGTGAAAGAGCTTCTATCATTTTTCAAGTCACTTTATCCCGACAGTCTTTCAGACAAAGAAATTGATGATTTGCTAAGATTTTCAGACAAGCAGAAAAATCAGCTAGCGGGCAAGTTATCTGGTGGTCAAAAACGTTTGTTTTCTTTCGTCTTGGCTTTAATAGGTCGTCCGAAAATTCTATTTTTAGACGAACCAACTGCTGCTATGGATACCTCGACACGTCAGCATTTTTGGGAAATTGTCGATCGGTTGAAGCAAAATGGTGTGACCATTGTCTATTCTTCTCACTATATCGAAGAGGTAGAGCATACGGCTGATCGCATCTTGGTCCTTCACAAGGGTCAATTGATTCGTGACACGACGCCTTATGCCATGCGTGGTGAAGAACAAGAAAAACACTTTACGGTGCCTCTAACCTATCAGGATTTTGTTAGTACCTTGAATATGGTTCAAGAGCTTGAAATCAAGCAAAATGCTCTTTCCTTCACCACCAAAGAAGCCAGTCAGGTATGGAAAGCCTTGCAAGAACAAGGTTGCACGATCGAAGAAATTGAAGTTCGCAATCGAACTCTCTTAGACAGTATCTTCGAAACGACTCAAGACTAAAGGAGATTGACGATGAAAAATATGACAAGTCTCATGAAAATGGAAATCATTCTGATGAAACGGCAGGCAGTCTACTACTTGCTATCCATCGGACTCCCAAGCGTGTTTTACCTTATATTTTCTGGTATGATGTCAGGGTCAGACATTCCAGAAATCGCTCTTCAAGCCTATCTCTTTGCCATGACGGTCTTTAGTATCATGTCAAGCGCCTTTTTCAGTATTCCTAGCACACTCGAATCTGACAAGACAAACAACTGGCAAAAATTGATTCAACATTCTCCGGTTTCTATGGTAGAATACTATGTATCAAAACTGTTCAGTACTCTACTGACTTTCTTGTTATCAATTATAGTTGTCTTTTCAGTTGGTCATTTTGTCCGTGGAGTTACGCTACCTTGGCTTGACTGGTTAGTAATCGGTGTTATTTTGCTGGTCGGAAGCGTGGTCTTTATCAGCATGGGTGTCTTGGTGAGCCTGCTTCCCAGTGCTCAACTGATGACGGTTATTGGAAATATTGCCTATATTGCTTTGGCTGTCCTAGGTGGACTCTGGTTCCCTTTGAGTTCCTTCCCAGAATGGCTCCAATCCATTGGAAAATTGACTCCAACCTATCAATTGATGCAGGTCGTCTCTGCTTACTTGGAGCACCACGAGTTTAATGTTCTTTCCGCCTTGGTTGTACTAGGCTATACAGTTTTCTTTAGTGTACTGGTAATTCAGCTGAAAAAACGGATCGAGGTAAAATAAATCTATGTTGGAAAAATTAAAAAACACTCATTATATGTTTCATATTTCGTTAGTGTTTATCATCTTTCCCATAGCGGGTGTCATCGTTGGAGAGTACCCGCTTTTAACCTTGTTATGGACTTTGATATTTGTCCTAGCCTTCTATTCGGTTTTAGTCAGTCAAAATCGAACTGTGCAGTGGTTGGCTTGGTGGATCATGCTTGCCTACATTTTTTACAGTTCCGTCTGGTTAAATGTGGGCTTCGCTTGGTTTATCTTTTATTTATCAAACCTCCTCGTTTACCAACTGGATGGGATTTCTTTTCACTCTTGGCGTTTTGTCAGTTTTATTGTCTTGCAACCCTTGATTTTGACAGGGATTTATCTGGTTAATCAAGTTAGCCCCTGGCAACTGCTCTTTTTCTTGGTGACTTTTATCTTTTCTGATGCCTTTACTTTTGGTCTTTATCGAATTCGGATGACGGAAGAACTAAAAGAAGAAAAGAGAAAGCAAAATGCCAAGCTCAATCTTTTCTTGGCTGAAAATGAGCGCAATCGTATTGGTCAGGATCTCCATGACAGTCTAGGTCATACCTTTGCTATGCTTAGTGTCAAGACAGATTTGGCAATACAGTTATTGCAGATGCAGGCTTATCCACAGGCGGAAAAGGAATTAAGAGAAATACAGCAAATTAGCAAAGAATCAATGCGTGAAGTTCGAACGATTGTGGAAAATCTTAAGTCTAGAACTTTGACATCCGAACTAGAGACTGTGAAAAAGATGTTAGAAATTGCTGGCATTGAGGTGGAGACAGATAATCAACTAGATACTGCTAGCCTAACTCAGGAATTGGAGTCAACTGCTTCCATGATTTTGCTTGAGTTAGTGACCAATATTATCAAACATGCCCAAGCGTCGAAAGCTTACTTAAAATTAGAGCGAACGGGGAAAGAACTCATTCTAACGGTGAGAGATGATGGCTGTGGCTTTGTTTCTCTAAAAGGGGATGAGCTCCATACAGTCCGAGATCGTGTCCTTCCATTTTCAGGAGAGGTAAAGGTAATCAGTCAGAAGCGGCCTACTGAAGTGCAGGTTCGACTACCTTATAAGGAGAGAAACTAAGATGAAACTACTTGTTGCAGAAGATCAAAGTATGTTGCGAGATGCCATGTGCCAGTTGCTTGCCTTTCAACCAGATGTAGAATCTGTCTTACAAGCCAAGGATGGGCAAGAAGCAATCCAACTTTTAGAAAAGGAGTCCGTAGATATCGCCATTCTTGACGTAGAAATGCCTGTTAAGACAGGCCTTGAAGTCTTGGAGTGGATACGAGCAGAAAAGTTAGAAACAAAGGTGGTTGTGGTGACAACCTTCAAGCGCCCTGGTTATTTTGAACGTGCGGTCAAGGCTGGAGTGGATGCCTATGTCTTAAAAGAAAGAAGTATTGCAGATCTCATGCAAACCTTGCACACCGTCCTCGAAGGACGCAAGGAGTATTCGCCTGAATTGATGGAGGTGGTGATGACGCATCCCAATCCGTTGACAGAGCAAGAAATCGCTGTTTTAAAGGGAATCGCTCAGGGCTTGTCTAACCAAGAAATCGCAGACCAACTCTATCTATCAAATGGAACCGTCCGAAACTATGTCACCAATATTCTTTCGAAACTAGAGGCTAGTAATCGAACAGATGCAGCCAACATCGCAAAAGAATCTGGTTGGCTTTGATAAGAAGGGTTAAAAAATTCTGAAACGATAGCTTGAATCGAAGGAAATCCATACTAGAATGTAGGAGACAGATTGCCTCCTTTTTTTGTTTAGAAAAGCGGTGAAAGCTAGTGTCAAAGAGTTAAAAGATCAGAATAAAAATGAAAAATATCTTGACAATGAAGGAAAAATTGTGTTACAATAATAGACGGTACTTTTTACTTTTGGTCTCTCAAAAGTGTACAGGGACGTGCTGACAAATGTTGCAAAAGTACACACAGATGGTAGCTGTCACCAAGTGTATCATCACCAAAAATAAAAAAATACAGGAGTATGTAGATGCCTACAATTAACCAATTGGTTCGCAAACCGCGTAAATCAAAAGTAG
>ERZ772918.261-NODE-261-length-41330-cov-15.0179_pt1 | contig 41330 bp, 35 predicted proteins | sample MGYA00512118_ERZ772918 | MGnify/ENA primary metagenome ERZ772918 (study PRJEB29015, sample SAMEA2737939) | human oral metagenome | biome: human oral; feature: human-associated habitat; material: dental | place: China | collected 2135 ... | reverse complement strand
CACTCTCCTTCGTGATTGAGGATTGAACCTCATACACAAAGCTTCCGACATCCTCGGCCCTATGCAAGCCACATCTGGCCCTCAGCGAGAAAAAACTCGCCCAGCCGCCCGGCTCGGCGGGATCAACCGGTACAAAACTCTCCCAGCACACCTCCTCCTGCCGGAATTCCACGAAAAAGTTCGCCCAGCACCCGACTTCTCGGGCTGACCCGCGAAAGAGTTCACCCAGCACAACCCCTCCACCAGTGTTTTCGCGAAAAAGTTCGCCCAGCAGGCCATAAAACGCCATTTTTGGGGCATTTATCGTGCGCTGGGCGAACTTTTTCGCGTTCACGCCCGCTCCGGTCCGAGCAGGGAGAACTTTATCCCGCATGCGGGCCCACTTCCGGTACAAAACTGTCCCCACTCGTGGCCTCGGCGGGCGATAGCGGAAGAAAACTATCCCGGCACACACCCCCGACGGGCCCGACCGGTACACAACTCTCCCACCACGCCCCAAAACGCTGCTTTCGGCCCATTTTGCGCCAACAGGGAGAACTTTGTACCGCTTCCGCCACCAACAACCCGAGCAAGGCGAAAGAAGTCACGCACCAACACCCCACCTCCCCCACCAACGCGCCCCTCTCCAAAATTCGCATGCAATTCAATTGCATGAACTTTCAACAAAGCTCAGAAACGTTGCAATTCCAACGACATGAATTCAACGTTTGAAATAACCAAAAGGGAATTGCACGCGAAATTACTGTGCCGACGGGGCAGGCCGCGGGGCCTTGCCGCGGTGCCGACGAGCAGTGACAGGGGCAAGCCAGGCAAAACTCGCACATAATTTCCTACGGTCACTTTTGGAGACCGCCCACAAACGTTGCAATTGCAACGACGCCAATTCATGATTTGAAGTAGCCCAACGGGAATTACGTGCGAAATTGCTAAGTCGCAGGAGCCGACCGCACTGGCCTCTCACAGCAACAGACACTGCCGGGGCGGAGGGCGCCGGAGTGCCCGAAGGACCTGGCCGCGGGGCCGGTGGGCGGCAGGGCCAGGACGGGCTTCGAGACGACACACCGAACCAGACGACAGCGACCCAACCCCACCGGTGTGGAGTGCCCGAAGGACCTGGCCGCGGTGCCCGTGGGCGGTGGCGGGGTCTGGCCGGACAACGAGCCGACGCGCCGAGCGCAGCTCGCGGCGCGGACGGCGAGCGGGCGGGCCGCCGCCCACGGGCACACAAAGCAGCCCGGCCCGACGAGTCAGGCCCTCCGGCGCCCGGAATACCAGCGGCGCCACAAGCACCACCGAACGGAGAAGCCTCAGAGCTCCTCGTAGTACTCCGGGTTCTGGTCGGCCTGGCGGCCGTCGGGGCGGCCAAGCGCACTGATCGCAGCCATCTGCTCAGGCGACAGCGAGAAGGAGAAGACGTCGAGGTTCTCGCGCTGGCGCGCAGGGTTACCGGACTTGGGCAGGGGCAGGGCGCCGAGCTGGTAGTGCCAGCGCAGGATAAGCCGCGACGGGGACACGCCCGCCTCGGATGCCAGGGCAACGATCGCGGGGTCTTCGACGATGCGCCACTTACGCCCCAGCGGACTCCAGGACTCGGTGAGCACGCCGACCTGTGCGTGATAGGCCAGCGCGGAGGCCTGCGGGAAGTAGGGGTGCAGCTCGATCTGGTTGACACTCGGATACTCACCGGTCTCGGCGTGTACGCGCTGAAGGTGTTCGGGCAGGAAGTTGCACACGCCGACGGAGCGGATGAGGCCACGGTCGCGGGCGTCCAGCAGGGCTTGGAAGGCCTCGACGTAGAGGCCGCGCTTGGGGTTGGGCCAGTGGATCAGGTACATGTCCCAGTAGTCCAGGCCAGCGCGCATGAGGGATTCTTCGAGGGTGTAGACGGCCTCGTCGTAGCGTTGGTGGCGCCCGGGGAGTTTGGAGACCAGGCGCAGCTCCTCGCGAGGCACGCCGCAGCGGCGCACAGCCGCACCGAGGGCACCCTCGTTCTCGTAGTTGAAGGCGCTATCCAGCATGCGATACCCGGCCTCGATGCCGGACACCATGGAGGCCACGCCCGAGGCGCCGCGCAGGTTGTAGGTCCCCAGCGCGATCGCGGGAACGTCCAGGCCGTCGTTCAGGGTGTATGCGGGGATCTCACTCATGTTTCAAGCGTAGGCCACGCCACGCGCGGCGTTCTACCATTGAGGTATGGCACAGCTTGAATTGGACGAGGTCCACGCGAACGCGGTGGACTATCAGCATTTCCTCCTTGATTCTCCTTCCCCCTATCACGCGGCCGAGGTCGTGGCGCAGCGCCTGGTGGACGCTGGCTTTACGCGCGTCGACGAGAAGGGGGCGTGGGATGCATCGCCGGGCGGTCACGTGATGGTGCGCGGCGGCGCGGTGGCCGCGTGGTTCGTGCCCGAGACGGTTTCCGACGACGCGGGTTTCCGTATCGTGGGCGCGCACACGGATTCGCCGGCACTGTCGGTGAAGCCGTCGGTGCAGTCGACGACGCCGGATGGCTGGGGCCAGATTGACGTCGAGGTGTACGGCGGCATGATGTGGAACTCGTGGCTGGATCGCGAGCTGACGCTGGCGGGCCGCCTGATTCTCAGCAGTGGCGAGGTTGTCCTGGCCCGCACGGGCCCGATTGCGCGCATCCCGCAGCTGGCGATTCACCTGGATCGTGAGGTGAATCCGGGTGGCCTGAAGCTGGATCCGCAGAAGCACCTGCACCCGGTGTGGACGGTGGATAACCCGTACGGCAACGTGCTGGAGTATGTGGCGCGCACGGCGGGCCTGGATGACGCGTCGCAGGTTGCGGCCTTCGACCTGATCCTGACTCCCAGCCAGGGGCCGGGTTTCTTCGGCGACAAGGGCCAGTTCATCGCGGCCTCGCGACAGGACAACCTGTCGAGCGTGCACCCGGGCCTGGTGGCCCTGGAGCGCCTGGCCGCGCAGGGCACGCCCGCGGGCGGTGACGTCACGGTGTTCATGTGCTTCGACCACGAGGAGGTAGGCTCGGAGTCGCGCACGGGCGCGGCCGGCCCGATCTTGGAGACGGTGCTGCGCCGCACGGCCAAGGCGCTGGGCCGCGACGAGGACGGTTTCGAGCGCATGCTGGCGGCCTCGTCGTGCGTGAGCGCGGACGCGGCGCATTCGGTGCATCCGAACTACGCGGATCATCACGATCCGGATAACCGTCCGATGATGGGTCGCGGCCCGATCCTGAAGATTAACTCGAAGCAGCGTTACGCGACGGACGGCGAGGGCATTGCCCTGTGGAATCGCGCATGCGCGGCGGCGGGGGTGGCCTCTCAGAGCTTCGTGGGCAACAACGCGATGCCGTGCGGCACGACGATCGGCCCGATCACGGCGACCCGCCTGGGGATCCTGACGGTGGACGTGGGCGTGGGACTACTGTCGATGCACTCGGCGCGCGAGATGAGCCACGTGGACGATCTGCACACGCTGTCGCAGGTCCTTAAGGCGTACTGGCGCGGCGCCTGACGCCCGCGCGCGGTGAGCCCGAAGGGTGAAGCCGTGCGCGCGGCACCCGCAGCGCGGCGCCTGAGAGCATGAAGAAATCCCGGCCTCGTCGGTCAATCGAGGAGGCCGGGATTCTTGCGTCTGTCAGGCGTTTCCTCAGAGGTTGGCGACGGCGGTGACGGTGACGGGCACGTTGCCGCGTGTGGCCTTGGAGTAGGGGCACAGCTCGTGGGCGCGGTCGACGAGGGCTTGGGCGCGGTCGAGCGGGGCGCCGGGGATGAAGACCTGGATGTCGGCGGTCAGGGCGAAGGAGTCGCCTTCGGGGCCCAGGCCGATCGTGGTGCGCACGAGGGAGTCGGTGGTGTCGATGCCCATTTCCTTGGCGGCCAGGCCCATGGCGCCCTGGAAGCAGGCGCCGTAGCCCATGGCGAAGAGGGCTTCGGGGTTGGCGCCGTCGCCGGGGCCGCCCAGTTCCTTGGGGGCGCGCATGACGTGAGTGATGCCGAGTGCGGGGACGGAGGATGTGCCGGCGCGGCCGCCCGTGGAGTCGGCGGTGACGGAGTATGCGATCTTGCTAGGTGTATCCATGCCCCCATTCCACCACTAGGACTTCAGTCCCGCAAGGGGTTTGACACGAACACAAGCTTTTTCGTGGGCGCGGGGACGAGGCCGGGGCACCCATGGGGGCGACAGCGCGTCAGTCGGTGAGGAAGTCCGCGGTGGGGCTGGCGCTCAGGGCTTTGGCGACGGCTCGGCGGAAGCGGTCGTTCATGGGCGGGAGCTGGTCGCCGCGGAAGAACGCGGTCTCGCTGTTTTCGCCGTCGGCGGGGCTCGGCTCGCCACTCACCCACTGCGCGGCGAAGGCGACGTCCAGGTAGGTGGTGACGTCACCGTTGTCATAGGTGACGGGGCCGACCACCTCGACGGAGAGCAGGCGGCGCACCTCAATGTGCACGTCGGCTTCCTCCAACGCCTCGCGGGCGGCCGCGACGGCGGGCTCCTCGCCCGGGTCGACGATGCCGGTCACGGGGGTCCAGGCGCCGTTATCGCAGCGGCGCACGCACAGGATGTCGACGGCCTCGGGCGCGATGGGGTGCTCCCAGTCGATGGGCGCGCATCCCGGGGCGGGGCGCAGGATGACGACGGTCGTGCCGGGCATCCACAGGGGCGCATGGCCGACGTGTCGGCGCAGCTCGAGAACGAAGTCGGGGGTAGCCATGGCCCTAGTCTACGGCGCTCACAGGAAGGACGTAATGATCGGCAGGAGCAGGATCTTCACAATGATCGCGAAGGCGAAGAGGGTCGCGTAGGCGGCCTCGATGCGCTCGTCGGTCACACGGGCGTCGGCGGCCTGCAGGACGGCCGGCTGGCCGAGGAAGCCCGCGACACCACCAGCAGCACGAGGCGCCGACAGGCCGATGAACTTTGCGCCGATCGCCTGGACGCCGCAGCACACGACCACCATGACGGCGGCGAGGAGCGCGGCACGCCAGCCGTCAGGGCTGCCGAGGAGGCTCGCGAACTCCGGGCCTGCGTTCAGGCCGAGCGCCGCAAGGAAGAGCATGAGGCCGATCTGGCGGATCGTCAGGTTCGCGGCGGCGGGCAGGGTCCACACGAGCGGGCCGGTGCGGCGCAGCGCGCCGAGCAGCATGCCGACGATCAGCGGGCCTGCGGCGGCGCCCAGCTGGAAGCCCTGCCCGCCCGGCAGCGGGAAGGACACGATGCCCAGGAGAAGGCCCAACACGAGGCCGATGCCGAAGGCCATGCCGTCGACCTCGGCGACGCGGCGCTCGGAGTCACCGAGCCACTCCGCGATATCGTCGAGCTCCTCCGTGGGGACGACGACCGCGACGTGGTCGCCGAGCTGGAGGTCGAGGTCGTCGCGGGCCAGGAGGTCCAGGTCGCCTCGGCGCACGCGGGTGATAACGGCACCGAAGCGCTTGGTGACGTTGAGTTCGGAGACGCTGCGGCCGGCGACATCGGGGTTGGACACGACGATGCGCTCGAACGCCAGGTCGGAGCGATCATCCTCGAGGTTGTGGTCGAGGATCTCACCGACGAGGGGTGCCGTGTCCTTAATCGACGCGGGATCGCCGACCATGACGACGTGGTCGCCGGGCAGCAGGTCCTCGCCCGGGGCGATGACGCGCGTGCGGCCGTCGCGTCGCAGGTAAGACAGGCGTACGCGCTGCTCGCGCCACGCCGCAATATCACGGGTGTTGATCTGCTTGGTCACGTGCACGCTGACGGCTTCGAGGGACGCCCCCGCCAGGGAGGGCGTATCCTTGGGCCCCAGCCACTTCCTCGTGACCGTGATGGTCACGATGAGAATGCCACCGATGACGCCGACCGGATAACCGAAGGCGTAGCCGACCGCCGCGTTTGCGTCCCCCGTCAGTCGGGTGGCCGTATCGAGTGCGGGCGCAGCGGTGAGGGCGCCCGTGAACAGGCCCGAGGTCAGGCCGGACGGCAGGCCGAGGAGACGTCCGCCCGCAAGCGCGACAGCCGCACCGACGACGCACACGATCGTCGTCAGCGCGAGGAGGTTCGTCTGCTTGCGCAAATCCTGGAAGAAGGTCGCTCCCGCAGAAATACCGACGCTATACACGAAGAACGCCAGGCCCATCGGCTGGACGATCGACATGTGCGTGCTCACGACCTCGGGGTGCACGGCCGAGACAATGAGGCCCACGAAGAGCGCGCCGGCCGCACCGAAGCGCAGCGGGCCGATCCGAATGGCCCCGATCGCCGCACCCAACGCAACAACGACAAAGAGCGCGAGCAGGGGCGAGGATGAAAAGAGAGAGGCCATACCTTTCAGAGTACTTGTCATCCCGAACACGCTCAGGGAGAGCGGATGACTACGCACGTTATGAAGCTCACGGATTGGCTACACTGATGCGAGAAACTGAAAGGACGGTCATGTCTCAACCAGCACCCGGATGGTATCCAGACCCCGCAGGCTCTCCCCGCTTGCGCTGGTGGAACGGTGGCATGTGGACCGAGCAGTACCAGCCGATGCCCACGCAGTACCAGGCAATGCCTCAGCAGGGCATGCCTCAGCAGAGCTTCCCGCAGCAGCAGGGTTTCCCCCAGCAGGGCACGCAGCAGAACTTCCCCCAGCAGGGAGCTGCCACCAGCGCTCAGGCTGGCATCGCACAGGGCGGCGACGCGCAGCAGGCGAACGCCCAGAAGGGCCCTCACCTGCCGTCCAACAAGCAGGCGCCGACCGTCTCCTCGAATCCTTACGGCTCCGAACCCAGGTTCGACCGGCCACAGAAGGACGCGCGAGATAAGAAGGCCGGACAGACCAAGGACTCTCAGAGCTCCTCGCACTGGAAGATCGCGACAGTCGCAGCGTGGGTGGCCGTCGTCGTTTTCGCAGTGACGACGATCATCGCGGGCACCTCCTACAGCCACGCACGTGCGGAGCTCGCACCCGCGGTCAGCGAACGTGACGACGCTCAGGGCCAGCTCGACCAGGCACAACACGAGCTTGATCAGGCCCAGAAGGAACTTGAGGAGTTGGAGAAGTGAGTTACGTTCCCACCCCCGCGCAGGCACCCACGCCACAGGCTTCAGGGTCCCACAGCGGCATGAAAGTTCTGACGATCATCGGTGCCTGCCTCGCCGTCCTCTTTCTGATCCTCTCGGTTGGCCTGGGACTCGGTGCGCGTTCCACCCATCAGGCCGCCCGGCAGGCGCAGAGCGACGCCCAGTCCCTGCGTGATCAGGCCAAGGAAACGGAAACCGAGACGGCGACGACCCGCACCAAGATCAATGACGCGACCAACAAGAAGGAAGCTCAGGCGTGGTGTGACGGTCTGACGAGCGCGAATGCAGATTTCAACTCACTTGACGCAAAGGCGCGAGAATACTCGAGCCTGACGGCGACACGCCACGAAGCCATCGGCAAGATTTGCCCGAAGAAAAAGGACTTTATCGAGGCGTACGCAAAAGACGCATCGCAGGACATGGTCAAGCAAGACACCCCCACCTGCACGGCGGGGGCGTCCTCGGCGACAATCACCGGATCCGTATCCATTACCGGAACGAACCTGGCGGGCCTCTCGGCGTACGACGTCGGCGTCGAGGTCTACCTCGTCCCCGGCTCTACCATCAAGGGCTATCAGCCCTCGGACAAGCAGACGGTCACCGTCCCCGCAGGCGGATCGGCCTCGCTGACATCGACTGTACCGTTGCCTTCCTTCGACTCGGGATCCTGCATCGTCCGCGCTGTCAGCATCTGGCCCAGCGGGGTCTGAGCGCATAGTTGCCCGCCATCCCTGCGGCGACTAGACTTCCTGACCGTACTCTCGGTTTTGACACGACACGGGAGAGAGAATCACGATGAGCGAACCCGCGGAAGGCTGGTACGCCGACCCGACCGGTGCTGCGCAGCTACGCTGGTGGGACGGCCACGCCTAGACGGAATACGTCGAACCCTACGAGGCGATCCCCGCGCAGTCTGAGATTGCCGAGGCGATCCCCGCCTACGACGAGGCCCAGTACGACGCTCAGCAGGAGCAGGTAGCGGCGAACGTACCGACTCAGGAAGCTGCCGAGGTCCCACCGATCCCCTCCCCCGAGGAGCCCTCCTACTGGTGCGCACAGATCACACCTGAGAACGTCGCGAAGCTCGACGAGCTACGTGACCTCTACCTTGGCGTGAGTGAGACGGCTCAGAGTGCCGTTGATCAACAGTGTCAGAATAAGGTCACCATCAATAACCTCGTTGCTACCAACGATCCCAACGGGGCTTTCGACACCACCAGCGAGGTCGCAACCGTCGACGTCGACCGCAGCGGCACGGGCAAGACCCAATTTACAGTCCCCGACGACCCCACCTGGGGCGAGTACTACAAGGTTGACGTGCAGTCGTTCTTCCCGAACGAGTGACACCGCATTCCTGATCGCGCCACCCCGTCGCCCTGCGTGGGCGGCGGGGTTTTCGTCTCTTCGGTTGACTGTCTTCAACAAGCCCACCGGCGCGCCTCAACCACGATGACACCACCGTCCGTGCTTTCCCGTCGAGCCGCCCCGGCCTCGTCGGTGAGCTCAGTAGTGCTCGTGGGAATCGTAGCCGCGCAGCCTATCGAGCTCGCGACGCTCCTTCTTGGTCGGGCGCCCGCTACCCTTCTCACGCATCGCGACGGGAATATGCACGCGCGGGCGCTCCGGCGTGCGGTCATCGTAAGCGGTGCGCGCCTGCGGGTAGGAAACGCGCTTGCTCAGCAGCAGGACGACCCCGAGGACACGGTCGAATCCCTCAATGCGCAGTCGTACCTCGTCGCCGATACGGACCTTGTAGGCCGCTTTGACGGGCTCCCCGTTCACGCGCACGTGCCCGGCGCGCACGGCGGCCGTCGCCTGGGAGCGAGATTTCAGCTGGCGGGTCGCCCACAGCCAGGTATCCACACGCACGGACGACGATGCGAGCGCACCGGCAGGGATCACGACGCCGTCGGGGGTCTGACTCATCGATATCCCCTAGTTGATGCGACGCAGACGCTTCTGGTGGCGGGGCGTCAGAACGATCGCGACGAGCGCGCACAGGATCGGCATGCCGATGAGCATGCCCAAGAGCGCGCCCCACGGCACGACTGGCCGCAGCGTGGTGAGCGTCGAGAAGATATGCGAGTTGGCGAACGTGATAACCGAGAGGACGCCGACGACGAGGCCGGACAGAACGGCCGTCGGGATGACGTTCAGCGCGAGCACGACACCCTGCCACGTCGTGACATGGCGACGCATCGTGGGGGCCGCGCCGATCGCATCAAGGGTATCGAGATCGGGACGCATGTCCGAGGCCGACAGGGCGACAACGAGGGCAACCGTGGCCGCCGCGGCAACGATGGCAATAAGGGCTGCGACGTAGGGCAGGACGAGGGAACGCATCGTCGGGACGATGACCTGAGCCGAGGCACCGGGCACCTGGCGGGCAATCGTCGCCTGGAACGACGGAGCATCGACGGGACTGACCTGTTTCTCGACGGTCAGGAGCTCGCCCAGGGGCGGCGCCTGCAGACCCAGGTAGGACGCTGCGGTCGGCGACAGCACGATGACGTTGACGCGGGTCAGGGGCGTGGCAACGAAGGTCTGGATGGTCGTCACCTTGGCGTCCGGAAGATTATCGTCCGAGGCTCCCGCGGCCTTCGCTTCCGCGATGGCGCTCATGTCGAGGCTGCGCAGCGTCACCTGGCCGGCACCGTCGATGTACTCCGGGTCGGGAATGAGGACGCCGCCGGCGTTGAGGGTGGCGATTGCACGCACCATGTCGTCTGCATTGGTGAAGTATCCAGCCTCACGCAGATACGTGCCGTCATCGACCATGTAGGCCAGGTCCAGCTCTGCCATGGTGCCAATCTTGTCCGACATCGTGAACGCCGAACCGCTGTTAGGGTGCACCGCCTCGACCATGGTGGTTGGGCCACCCGGCCCGCTGTTCCACGCCAGGCCGTTGAGCGTCACCTGCGACGTGACACCGCGCTGGGCGTCAACGGCATCGACGGCCGACTTCATGAGGTCACGCGACCGTTTCACGGATTCGGTGCGGTCGACGGTCGACACGAAGACCTGGCCCCGCTGCCCCACGTGCGGGCGCGAGTTCCAGCCGGCCTCGTTCGACGAGGACAGGGTGATGAGCAGGCCGCAGGCGACGAACACGGTCGTCAGGATCGAGGCCATGGCGGGGAACGTGCGGTGGCCGTTACGAACGGCGTCTCGCAGCGCCAGGCGCATACTCATCGACGCGCGCCCGTTGGGGACGCGCCACCGGGTAAAGATGTAGGGGATTGAACCGATCAGGCCCGCCTCCAGCAGGCCGATACCGACGACGAGAGCGAGCACCGAACCGAGCCAGGCGGCAGCACCGAGGAGCGGCAGCCCCGCCAGAAGCGCCAACGGGTAGATCATGCGGCGACGCACGAGGCGCGACGGCTCCCACACGCGACCGCCGATAACGGCGGAGGTGTCAATATGTGACGTCGTGTGGGCCGGGGACACGGACGCCATGAGCGACAGGAGCACCGGCAGCAGCACGGACAGCGCGAGAGGCCACCACGGGACGATCCCGATACCCAGACCCGACCACATGCCGATTCCCACCATCGCGGCCGCGGAGAAAGCCGCGGAAAACACAGCCGAGTAGAGGCCAATGATCACGCCGTGAGCAATCGTGAGCCTGCGTCCGTCCGTGCGGTCGCCGCCATTAGCGACAATCATCGCAGCCGTGCGCATGACCGAGCGCTGAGCAACGGTATACAGCGGCGAGATGAGCAGGATCAACTCCGTGAGGATCAGGAGAATACCTGCAACGAGGGGAAGGTACTGCCCTGGGTTCGTCCGACGAGTGTTCTCGGAATCCTGGTACTGTGCGATCTGCGAGGAGAGCACCGAGGCATCGGGCGGGCTCGCAAGCACCTGGCGAGACAGGACAGAGAAACCGGATGCGTTGATCTCGCGAATCTTTTCCCAGGTGACAGGTACTGGTCCGATCACGTACCAGGCCGTCTGCGTGCGCCCCGCGACAGCGAGGCGATCGATGGGAAGTGTTCCGTCGCCGATAATGGCGCGCTCGGTGCCACCGATGATTGCGTCGATAACGACGCTTCCCTTGAGGGTCTGCGTCGCGCGTTCCTTGGCGATCGTCAGGGACAGATTGACACTGTCTCCGACCGAGACCGAGAGCGCTCGGGCGACATCCTGAGAGATCACGGCGTGGCCGGCGGCCAGCGGCCCGCTCTTACCTCCCGCATGCACGCGCGGGGCCTCGAGCTCGGCGGTCTGCGTGCCGTTGTCGACCGTGAAGCCCGCGCCGTCAGCTGTCTCCAGACGCAGCTGGTAGAGAGTATCGACGGCGATCAGCTGGTCGCCTGCGGGCACCCAGCTGTTGAGCGTTTCCACCGAGACCGATACCTCGTCGTTCGAGGCTGCCTGCCCGAGATGATCCACCGTAAAGTCCTGCTCGATCGCCGTCGAGGAGCGGTGCAGCGTCACCGCCTGCACGTCGCTGCGATGTCCGAGCCACGACGAGGCACGGTAGCGCTGCGAGGTCGTGACGTCCCAGAAGGTGATCGCCGCGATCGCAATGATGATCGGCAGGGAGATCAAGAAGACCGCCGTGGCCGTACGGCCCAGGCTTTGGCGCGCATCACGAGAGGCGATGCGGAGTACTACTCCCCATCGCCTCATCCGCGTGCTGAGTCGGTTCATCAGATCCTTGGTGCAGTGTCTGCCAGCAGATCCTTCAGCGAATCCCCCCTCGATCGGTCGACAATGCGACCGTCGCGCAGGAAGACAGTCCGATCTGCCCATGCGGCCATTCTGGCCTCATGAGTCACGAGGATACCGGCTGCACCGGTATCAATGTGATCACGCAACACCAACATGATCTGTTCACCAGTGTGAGAATCGAGCGCACCCGTCGGTTCATCGGCAAGAATGACCGAGCGGTTACCCACGAGTCCACGGGCGATCGCGACGCGCTGGCGCTGGCCACCGGACAGGAGCTCTGGGAAACGATCTGCCAGGTCCGCAACGCCGACCTCCTCAAGCGCGGCCATGGCAGCCTCGCGCACCTTGGAGGGACTCACACCATCGAGCTGCAGCGGCATCTCAACGTTTTCGAGGGCCGACAGCGAGGGGATCAGGTTGTAATCCTGGAAGACGTATCCAATCGACCGACGACGAACCTCAGCACGATGAACGCTGTCCAGGGCCGCCAGGTCAACCCCGTTGATATAGACATGCCCTCGGGTCGGACGCTCCAGGCCACCGGCAATCGACAGCAGCGTCGACTTACCGGAACCGGAGGGACCCATAACAGCGAGAAGCTCGCCGGGTGCGACCTCAAGGTCGATCCCGTCGAGCGCTCTCACTCGGACGCCGTCAGCGCCGAACTCATGTCCGACGCCCGCCATCCTGATCGGTAGCGGCACAGGCTGGTTCATCGCACCCCGGCACGCTCCGAAATGCCGGTCTCAGCCTGAGCCCAGTTCATCGAGCGACCCTTCGCAGCGGCGAAGGCGGCGCGACGCGCGGCCTCAGAGACCGCACCGGACTCAATGTGGTCGAGCCAGTTGAGCTCGGCCTCGAGGTCGAAGATGTGACGCTCCAGAATGAGCTTCCACGCGAGCTCACCCTCATCAGCCGAGGCCTTCAGGCGAGTCACATCGCGCAGGGAGCCCAGGGTCGAGCGACGCTGGGTCTGGATCATGGCCTCAACGTCGACCGTAGGATCGGCGGCGGCCACAGCGAGCTTCATGACGAGCTCATCACGTTCGGGATGTTCGCGAGGAACAGGGGTGGACCACCAGGCGGCGAGGACTTCGCGACCGGCGTCGGTCAGCTCAAAGACCTCGGAATCACGGCCCGCATTAGTCTCGGCGTGAGACACAACCTGGCCGTCGCGCTCGAGGCGCTGCATCGTCTGGTAGACCTGGCCGATATTCAGCGGCCATGCTCCGCACGTCTGCTCCTCGAACATCTGCTTCAGGCGGTAGACACCGGCGGGCTGCTGCGCAACAAGCGCCAGCAGGGCATTGCGAACCGACATAACTCTCCGTTCGTTGTCTGGACATGTGGACGATCGTGGTTGAACAGTATCTATCGTACGCCAAAATCGTTGTTAGAGCGGGGAATTCACGGTGGGTTACCTAACATAAACCCTACCGTCTGGTTAGACAGGTGTTCCTGAAATGACGGGGAATATCGGGGAAATCGACCGTGACACCAATAAAAGTGCCAACCACGTTGCAGACACCTTTTTCAAGTTTTTCAGTGATATTCCAACAAAGCACCCGTCGAACAGCCAGAGCCCTCCAAAGTCGAGACGAACATCTTCCAAAACCAGGAAAAACCGCCCCAGAGAGCGCTCTGACCATTGGGACAGAAATTATTTGTCACCCGACAGTCTCAAATTTTGAGATCTATCGCTCACGCGGAGACCTACTCGGCGAGAACGTCCTCAATATCTTCCCAGAGCACCTCCGGCGAGAATGGAGCAACAGCCGCCAAGAATTCACCGTCCTCGCCCGTCAGCAGGGGCACATCGTCGGGGTAGAGCTCGGCGAACTCCACGCCCGCCAGCACCTCGCACACGTCTTGGCTGGTGGCAATCACACGCCAACTGTCGCCCGACAGATCCGGGTACGACGCCGCATCGACGACCCGCACGGCGAGCCCCACCCACGCGTCATCCGCAACGTCCGCCCAGAAGGCTCCCGTCGCCTCGTCGATCTCGGTATCGATCACCTCGGCGATCTCGCGAGCAACCGTGGGCACCTCCACAAGGATCTTCGTCACGTCGCCCCTTTCGAGCGCACTCAAGAGCACCTCCGGCACCGCCGTCGGCACAATCCCCTCGCCCGACGGCTCACCCAAGGCACTGAGTTCGCGGAAGGTCTCCCACAGCTGCACACCATCGATCGCCCACACCGACACCGGGTCATCCTCGCCGGCATACAGTCCCCCTCATCGCACCGCGACACGACGACGGAGCGCGGGCCAACGAAGAAAGTGGAGCGGCGACACCCAGCCGGGGCGACGACCCAGGCGGTGAGCACATTCGTCACCTGCGCGAACCCCTCGAGGACCGCGGCGAGGTGCGGGACAGGAGTATCGCCGACGACGAGGCCCTGGCCGCGCAGCAGCTCAACGAAAGGATGCGCGGGGTCAGTCAGGACTCCGTCAGCATACGAGCGCAGCGCGTCGCACTCCAGCTCTCTCATATCGAAGACGACGCCGTCCTCCGTCTCGCATGCATTGATCATGATTCCTCCTGCGCTCTCAAACGGGCACCTACGCGGCACCGAAACGAAGACCGCGCTACGGCACACCGACCGCCAGCGCGAGCGCCAACCGCGACCGCGCCGCGCGCGGGAGGCTACACTGGTGGCGACTAGGAGGATTCACCGATGAACACCCCGCCACCCGCAGGCCCCGCCCCGGCCTCGTCCCCGATTCCGACCCTCACCCTCCCGACAGGCTCGCCCATCCCCGTACTCGGTTTCGGCACCTACAAGGTCACGCCCGAGGACACGTACGACGCGGTGAGCCGTGCCCTCGAAGTCGGATACCGTCACATCGACACCGCTCAGATGTACGGCAACGAGGCCGAGGTCGGGGCGGCGCTCGAGGCCTCGGGAATCGCGCGCGAAGACCTGTTCGTCACCACGAAGGTCGACAACTCCAACCATGAGCCCGAGCGGGCCGCCACCTCGATCCAGCGCTCTCTTGAGGACCTGCGCACCGACTACGTCGACCTCCTCCTCGTGCACTGGCCGCTGCCCACCCTGTACGGGGGTGACGTCGCCCTGCCCTGGCCCGCCCTCGAAGACGCCTTCACCGGCGGCGACGCACGGGCGATCGGCCTGTCCAACTACGAGCGCGAGCACATCGAGGCAGTCCGCGCGGTCGCGACAGTCGCCCCCCACGTCCTCCAAGTCGAATCCCACCCCTTCTTCCCCAACGCCGACCTGCGCGCCTACGCCCAGGGGCTTGGCATGGTGTTCGAGGCATGGTCCCCCCTGGCCCGCGGACGCACCGTCACCGAGGCGACGCTCATCGAGATCGGGACCCAGCTCGGCGTGAGCCCCGCCCAGGTCGCCCTGCGCTGGGCCCTCGACCGCGGCCACGTCGTCTTCCCCAAGACACTGAGCCCAGCGCGCATGGCCACCAACTTCGACATCTTCTCCTTCTCGCTGAGCCCCGAACAGAGCGCGCGTATCGACGCGCTGGACGAGGGCGAAGCCGGACGCACGGGATCGCATCCGGCCACGATGGACCGACTCTGAGGGCGGGTACGATACAGGCATGGCTTCCAAGCTCACGCGCGCCGACCGCGCGATCGTTCGACTGGCCGACGGCACCGTCAAACAGCAGAACCTGCTCACGGGCACCGAAGTGTGGACCGTTCCAGGCCGCGGCAACCGGCCCCTGACCGCCCCGCACACGGATCACAACCCCATCGACCACGAGGCCGACGGGCGCCACTGCGCGTTCTGCTCGGGACGCTACCTCGAAACCCCTCCCGAGAAGTCACGCCTCGTGCGCCACGAAGACGGGACTTGGGAACAGCTGGACGCCCTGGGTGCCGATCAGCTGACCGACACGGTCGCACAGTTCCGACGCATCCCGAACCTGTTCGAGATCGTCTCCTACAACTACTGGCACCTCAACCACGGGCACGTCCCCTCCGAGGAAGACCGCCGCCGCATGGCCCACTACCTGGCCTCGGACGCGGGCTACGAGCACGTCATGAACGTCGTGCGCGCGCGCATGTTGGCCTCGGGCATGAGCGAGGGCGAGTTCGCGGCCACCAGCGAAACCGCGCGCCTGCAGGCAGCCAACGGCTTCTTCTCCGGCGGCCACGACCTGATTATCGGCAGGCGACACTTCGTCGACGGCGCCACCGAGGCCCACCAGCTGGCCGGGTCGGGCACCCTCACCCCCGAGGAGCACGAGCAGTACACGGCCTACACAGCCCGCTCGATGCGCGACCTGTACGACCTCGACCCCGCCGTGCGCTACGTCGCCACCTTCCAAAACTGGCTGCGCCCCGCCGGCGCGTCCTTCGATCACCTCCACAAGCAGCTCGTCGCCATCGACGACCTGTCCGTGCAAACCGAGGCCGAGTTGGAACGCCTGCGCGCCCAGCCCGACATCTACGACCAGATCTTCACAGTCGCGGCCACGCGCAAGCTCCTCATCGCCCAGAACGAGCACGCCGTCGCCCTCGCCGGTTTCGGGCACCGCTTCCCCGGCATCGCGATCTGGCCCCTCGGCAAGGCCGCCAACCCGTGGGAGGTCAGCCCCGAGGCCATGCGAGGCATCTCCGACATCCTCCACGCCGCGCACGCCGCAACCGGCGTCGAGGTGCCCGCCAACGAAGAGTGGTACCACCGCCCGCCCACCGTCTCCACCCCCATGCGCTGGCGCATCCTGCTCAAGTGGCGCATCTCAACCCTCGCTGGCTTCGAGGGCGGCACACGCATCTACCTCAACACGATCGACCCGTGGAAGGTCGTCGAACGCACCGTGCCGCGCCTGCTCGAACTACGCGAAGCGGGCCTCATCGCCCCCATGCGCATCGGGGAGGAATGCAAAGTCAGCCCCGCAATGCTGCGAGGCTGACTCGATTCTTAGGGCGCGGCGGGGCTATTCCTCGTCGCCCGGATCGGCGCCCCCCGTCTCATCCGAGGGCGCCTCGTTGGACGTGCCCGGATCGGTTCCCGCGTCGGCGGCAGGAGTCTGCGAGGGAGTGGGTGCAGGCGCGGCCAGCGCCGAGGACCACGTGGCCAGCCACGCGCTCATCGCGTCGAGAGAACCAACAGTCTCGTCGGCAACGATCGGATCACCGCTGATACCCATCAGCCAGCCGGCCTTCGTGTCGGCGGCGAGCACACCATCGATCGGGTAGACGGCGCCCGTCGTCGCCAGAGAGCGCTGAGCGGTCTCCCCCTGCAGCCAGGCAATCAGCGACTCAGCGCCATCAGAAGCCGACGAACCCGTCGCCGCCGCGTACATGATGCGGGCAATGCACGTCGACGAGATCGGCGTGCCGTAGGAATCCGCGCCCGTATTCGTCGCTGCGGCAGCGGCCAGCGAACGCGGGGCCACAACCAGCGGGTACACACCCGACGTTCCCGCGGAGGCACCCACGACCTCGGACAAGTACCCATCGGACACGTGCGCGCCAGCGGTCCATGCGCCCACCGTCGCTCCCAGCGACGGGTTCACGCGCGGGTTCAGAGACTGCGCGAACGCCCCCAAGCCCTCGCCCGTCTGCGCGGCCGCCTCCTGCACGAACGCGCGACCCACCGACGACGAGGCCGGGTCCGGGACCGCGAGCAGCGCGCGGATACGCGGAGACGTCAGGTCACCGAACGAGGTCGGCAGCGGGCGACCATTCGCGCTCATCCACGACTTGTCGGCAATGACGCAGACGTCGTCACGACCGTAGGCGACGGCAGCAGCCGCGCCCTCCACCGCCGTGCCCGACAGTGTCACCGTATCCTGGGGCGCCACGGCCGCAATCGAACCGGCAGCGCTCGCCTGCAGCGCATCCGCGCCATCAAGCCCCACAACAACGTCCGCATTCGTCTTCGCCAGGCCCGCAACGCTATCGACGGGCACCGCCGCCACCGTGAAACCGGTCGCCTTCGTGAACTCCTGAGCCGTCTCCATCGGCAGCTGCGCGCCACCCACCAGAGCGACCGTCACCGTCCCCGAACCGCTGCGCGGCGTCGGAGCATCAATCGTGCCAGCCGTGGTCGCACTCGACGAGGCTCGGGCGCTCTGACCCGGGACGATCGGCGACGCGAACGGATCCCGAGGCGCGCTGGACGACACAGACGGCGTACAAGCCGCAATCGTCGACGCCGCAACAACGAGGGCCGAGAGCGCAAAAACAGAGCGGGCGCGAGCCATGAGGAATCCTTCGGACGGGAACACTACCGTTCAAGCATAGGACAGCGTGCCCGTGGGCCTCGCGCAAGAGCGCCGCGTGGGGCATCATGGAATCGTGCGCACGCGCACAGGGACAACCACCCCCACGCCAGGAGGCAACCATGGACTCAGCCACCATCGAAAAGGTCGCCACGACCGTCGTCATCGCCGGAGCGGCCTTCGCCGCCTCCAAGCTCTTCGAAGCCGGCTGGAAGGTCGCCACTGGACGCCCCATCCCCGCCGAAGACTCCGACGACGTCACCATCGCCTCCCTGGTCCTCTTCGCCTCGGCCTCCGCGGCCATCGCCGCCGTCGCCCAGCGCTACGCATACAAGGGCTCCCAGAAGTGGCTCGCCCCCAAGCTTGAGGCCCGCTTCGGCGCGCCCCAGCTGGAGGCCTGAGCATTCCTTCCCCTTTCCTGCCGCTCACACGAGCGGCAGGAAAGGCCCCAGGTCGGTACGCTCACCCGAGGCGCTCACGCGCAAGCCAGCCACGGCCTCGTCCCACGTGAGGAACCCACACGCAAGCGACAGCCACGTCGCGGCATCAGTTTCGACCACGGCGGGCGGCGTACCACGCCGATGAGTCGTACCCGGCAGAATCTGCACCGCGCCCGCAGGAGGCACGCGCACTTCGACTGCACGGCCCGGATGCAGGGTTCCCAGCTCCTCGAGGGTGAAGCGCACGGCAGTGAGCACAATCGCACGCGCCGACTCCTCGCCGCGCTCCACTGACTCGCGCCACGAGCGCAGCGCCACCATTCCCTCGCCCGGATCAATCCGTCGTTTCGCCATACCCCGATTCTACGCGGCGAGGCCACGCCATCCTCGAGCGTGCATCCCGACCACTTTGTCAGGCACAATGGATGTGTCCGACTCCCAACGAGAGGCCCCACGTGAGTGACACCGCTTCCCTCATCACACTGCGTTCGATCCTCGACATTGAGATCGCACGCAGCTACGAGTGGGACGCTGCCACCATTATCGCCATCTCGGGCGTCGACCGTCCCGGCGACCTAACAACCCGGATCGTCGAAGTTCCCGGCGCCCTCACAGACATCGCCGCGGAAGGATTCTCCCCGCACTCCGCCGCAGGACACGCACTCTCCCACGAACTCCACGACGCCATCCAACGCCGCGTACGCCTGTGGATCGCCGGAATCCCCACGCGGGACCTCCCGCGCCTACACGAGGCTCTCGGCGACGGCATCGTCCACGCAGCAGGACAGCCACGCGACGGCAACACCCCCATTGCCATGTCCCCCCTCGAGCTGCTAGAGCGCTGGGCGTCCGGCAGCGACGAACAACGCGAATTCATGCGTGTCGCGATGGCCGGACTCGATACGCTGACGACCTCCTCGCACGCCACCCACGCCTCGCGGGCTGTCGGCGCCTCCATCATCGAACGTGCCGGCTTCCTCAAGCTGTGCCGAAACCCCAAGTTCATCGCCTACGTCGTCGTCCTCGTCTACTCCATGGCGCGCGCCGTTCCCGTCATGTACGTGCCGCACTTCCGTGGCGACTGGCGCATCCTGTGGGCCATCGACATGATCACCGCCATCCCCTACACGTGGGGCCTCATCGAAATGGTCGCCGGCCAAAAGCTCTGGCACCGCGTCGTCGGTGCCGTCACCGCGGCCGTCACCTTCCTCGCGCCCTACGTGTACTTCCTCATGTACGGACGCCAAGCTCCCCCGGGCGTCTGGACCGCCATCGCCTGCATCTTCTTCGGCGGGGTCTTCCTCGAAGTCTTCCGCTACCGGCGCGACCGCGCCGTCAAGAAAGGCCTGGCAGAGCAACCGTAGGCGCACGAGCGGGCTGCGGCCACTCTGTACGCCCGTGGGCAGTCGCTCGCCCCGGCCTCGTCGCCGTGGCGGCGACAACCCCGCCTGCACGACAACGGATCCACCAACAACAAACGTCCCCCGAGCACGAGGCCCGGGGGACGTTCATACTCGTTCGTGACGAGGAGATTACTTGTCCTCGCCGGTCGCCGTGCGAATAAAGCCCGCGATCATGAACCAGCCGCCGCCCACCCAGAACAGAATCAGAGTCCACAGAGGCTGCACCGGGTAGACGACCACCAGGTACGCGCACGCGACGATCCACGCGGCCGCGCCAATGATGTTGGGGATCTGGAAGCGCTTCACGCGCGCCGGGTGCGTGTAATGCAGCGGAACCAGCGTCATAATCGCAAGGAAGATCGTCGCCGCAATATTCACCCACGCGGGAGTCTGAAGCACGTACATAACGATCGCAACGCAGTTCCATGCCGCCGGGAAGCCCACGAAGTAGTTGTCATTCGATTTCTCCCCGTCGTTTGCGTAGCAGAACACCGAGGAGACGATGATAACCACCATCATGATAACCGGGACCGGCTTCGGGCCAAACGGCAGGTACATCGCCATGAACAGGGCCGGCAGGAACGTCCACGTCAGATAGTCGACGAGATTGTCGACGACGCCGCCGTCGAACCAGGGAATCACCTCACGAACGCCGACTTTACGGGCCAGCGTGCCGTCGACACCATCCACGATGAGCGCGATGGCGAACCACAGCCACATCATCGGAATATTGTTGTCGAGCATCGCGAAAAGCGCGAGCGTCGCCCACGCGAGTCCGGAGATAGTGAACGCGTGCACCGCCCACGCGGCGATCACACGGCCCAGGCTGGGTTTGCTGGCACCCTCCGACGAGGCCGGGGCCTGCTCAGTTGCAGCAGCCTGCTCAGTTGCAGTGGGGACGTTTTGCTCAGGCACAGACAGCTCCTGTTGTGGCGGATAGTTTCCGCCCCTCAGTATGCCAAAGATCGGAGAGCTTTTACTAGGACTTCGACCATATGGCATGGCATCGGAGCGTTGTCACAGGTCGTGTCGCATCTTTCTCATCCGCCGAGACTGCGCTTGATGACGCTTTGAATCGATCCTAGCCGGTCCCTCATGAAGTCGTTCTTGTTCTTGCATGCTCGGGGAGTGTTCCTGCCCAGTCGCTTGCGTGCACCCAAGCGTGGCGACCGTCGCACCCACCAGCTCGCTTGCGTGCGCTCAGGCCCACCAGTTGCCAGTCTGGACCCTTTGATGCGCACGCGGGCCCGCTAATCCACACGTGGGCCCGATGACCTGCGTATGGGCGGCGCCGCCCACACGCATATTCAACGGTTTACGTGAGCATTAAGGGGTTAACGTGCGAGATAGAGGGTTACCGTTCGCAATAGCGGGTTCACGTGCAAGCAACGCGCTATGACAGGCCCCGATGTACCCACAACGCGGACCACGTCGCCCACAGCAGCCCATATTCGGCACTATTCTCCGAGACGGTCCGCACTTTGAGCGCCGCACCACCTCGAGTTCCGACCTCACCGCCACCCGATTGGGGGAATTGCACGACATGAGGGTTCGACACGCCGGCGACACGCCGCAAGAAGGCTTCGTGTCGTGCAAACCCCCCATCACCACCGTCGTCGAAGGTGCTGGCGGGCACCACACGGCCGGTTGGCGCGACAAAACTCGCCCAACACCACAGCCCCAGCACAAAGAGCGCGGAAAGGCCTGGCCATGGCCCTCGTGAGCTGCGGGGCGCCGCCATAGCCCGCCAACTGGCACAAGGACTACGCCAGGGCACGACACTATTCGCCCAACAACAAACGTGCCGCGCCACTTCGGTATAAAACTCTCCCAGCACACCCCCTCTCACCGCATTTCCGGTACAAAACTCTCCCTTCCCACCCGAAATGGCCCAATATGGCGCAATCTACGCATGCAGGGAGAGTTTTGTACCGTTTTCACCACCAAGAACCCAAGCAGGGAGAACTATGTACCGAACACCAGGCAGAAACGGGGCTAGCCACAACAGCACACCACGCACCACCGGCATGAAGGGCACCCGAGGAATCACAGGAACCCGCCGCGGGCGGGCGGGCGACGCCAACACCACGGCCAGACATATTCCGCATGCAATTCCAAACCAGCCCAACCCCACGTCAACACAGAATCCGCATGATTCCAACGATCACGAATCACAGCATGAAACACCCGCGAGGGAATTGCATGCGAAATTGCTGGGGCGGCGGGGCCAGGCCGGAAGGCGAAACAACACGCCCCACCACACGTCAGCGACCAGGAACCGCCGGTGTGAAGGGCGCCGGCGGGACCTACCGCGGTGCCGGTGTGCGGCGGCGGGGCCTGGCCGGGCTCCGAGACGCGGCACCGAGCGAAGCTCGCGGCGCGGACGGCGAGCGGGCGGGCCGCCGCACACCGGCACACACAGCGGCCGGGCCTAACGCGGCGGCCGGAAATCAGGCGGGTGAAGCAACACCGGAGCTCACACGGCGCCCGGAACACCCGTGGGCCACACAGCAACACAGCACAGGGGGCGCGGGCCCGCAGGCCCGCGCCCCCTGACGCTACAACTCAGACGCGAACGCTCAGAAGTACGTGCGCCCGGTCTCGCTCAGCTCGCGCAGCTCGTCGATCGAGGCGATCCAGCCGCAGCCTTCGCCTTCGGCGGCGAGCAGGTCGACGCCGCTGATCGCGAGCATGTCGCCGCCCGTGGTGCCGATGCGCACGGCGTCCACGCCCTCGGCCTCGGCGGCCGCGAACACGGCCTTAACGGCCGCCTCGGGCACCGCGACGAAGGCGCGGGCCTGGGACTCGGACAGGAGCATCTCGTGGTCGCCGACGCAGTCGCGGCGGGCGGCCCCGGCCACGTCGAAGACGCCGCCGATGCCGAAGCGCAACGCGGAGTCCACGAGGGACTGCACGAGGCCGCCGTTGGACAGGTCGTGTGCGGCGCGCACGAGGGGTCGGCCGTCCGGGCCATCGGCGGCGCTCAGCGCGCGCACGACGTTACCGAGGGCCACCTCGGCCTTCAGGTCGACCTCGGGCGGCAGGCCGCCGAGGTGCGAGCGGGCGATGCGCGCCCACGCGGACCCGTCGAACTCCTCGCGGGTAGTGCCCAGGAGGATGACGGCGAGGCCCTCTTCGGTGAAGCCGGAGGGGTTGGCGCGCGTGACGTCGGGGAGGATGCCGAGCATGCCGATGACGGGCGTCGGGTTGATCGACGAGTTCGGCAGGCCCTTCTCGGTGCCGGACGAGTTGTACAGGGACACGTTGCCGCCGGTCACGGGGATCTCAAGCTCGATGCATCCGTCCGCGAGCGCGGTCATGGCGGTCACCAGCTGCCACATGGCGTCCGTGTCTTCGGGGTTGCCGAAGTTCAGGCAGTCCGTGATGGCGACGGGCTCGGCGCCGACGACGGCGACGTTACGGTACGACTCGGCGAGGGCCTGGCGGGCTCCCGCTGCCGGGTCGAGCTTCGTGTACCAGCCGTTGGCGTCGGTCGAGAGGGCGACACCCAGGCCAGTGGCCTCGTCGATGCGGATGACGCCCGCGTCGTCAGGCTGGGCCAGAGCGGTGTTGCCCTGCACGTAGCGGTCATACTGGTCGGTGACCCACGCCTTGGAGGCCTGGTTGACGTCGGAGAGGACGGCGCGCACGTCGGCGATGAGCTCCTCGCGCGTGGCGGGACGCGCAAGCTCCTCGGAGGTGGCGGCCTGTAGCTCGTCCTGCCACGCGGGGCGCGCGTAGGGGCGGTCGTAGACGGGACCCTCGTGGGCGACGGTCTTCGGGTCGACGTCGACGATGCGGTGGCCGTGGTGGTCGATGGTGAGGCGGCCGTCGCCGGTCAGGTGGCCGATGACCGCTGCCTCGACGTCCCACTTGTCAATGATCTCGAAGAAGCGCTCGCGATCCTGCGGGGTCACGATCGCCATCATGCGTTCCTGGGACTCGCTCATGAGGATCTCGCCCGCGGTGAGCGTGGGGTCGCGCAGGAGCACGTTCTCGAGGTCGACGTGCATGCCGGAGTCCCCGTTGGAGGCCAGCTCCGAGGTGGCGCACGAGATGCCCGCGGCGCCGAGGTCCTGGATGCCCTGGACGACGTCGGCCTCGAACAGGTCGAGGCAGCATTCGATGAGGACCTTCTCCATGAAGGGGTCGCCCACCTGGACGGAGGGGCGCTTGGCGGGCATGCCGTCTTCGAAGGTCTCGGAGGCGAGGATGGAGGCGCCGCCGATGCCGTCGCCGCCGGTGCGTGCGCCGAAGAGGACGACGAGGTTGCCTTCGCCGGTCGCGTTGGCCAGGTGGATGTCGTCGTGGCGCAGCTTGCCGATGCACAGCGCGTTGACGAGGGGGTTGCCCTGGTAGGAGGGGTCGAACTCGGTTTCGCCGCCGATGTTGGGCAGGCCGAGGCAGTTGCCGTAGCCGCCGACGCCGGAGACGACGCCGTGGACGACGCGCGCCGTGTCGGGGTGGTCGACGGCGCCGAAGCGCAGCTGGTCCATGACGGCGATCGGGCGGGCGCCCATGGAGATAATGTCGCGGACGATGCCGCCCACGCCGGTGGCCGCGCCCTGGTAGGGCTCGACGAAGGACGGGTGGTTGTGGGACTCCACCTTGAAGGTGACGGCCCAGCCGCCGCCGATGTCGACGACGCCGGCGTTCTGGCCCATGCCGACGAGGAGGTTCTTCCTCATGGCATCGGTCGTGCGCGCGCCGAACTGCTCGGCGAGGTGCTTCTTGGAGGACTTGTAGGAGCAGTGCTCGGACCACATGACGGAGTACATGGCGAGCTCGGCGTTGGTGGGTCGGCGCCCGAGGATGTCGCAGATGCGCTGGTATTCGTCCTCTTTGAGGCCGAGTTCCTTCCAGGGCATGTCCTGGCCGGGGGTCGCGGCGGCGTTCTCGACGGTGTCGGGCAGCTCGCGGGTGTTTTCGGAGGTCATTCGTGTTTCCATTCGAAAGGTCTGGGACGAGGCCGGGGCTCCCTCACGCGTGAGGGTGCACAAGGGCGTCGTCAGCCGACGAGGGATGCGAGGACGGAACGGAAGATACCCAGGCCCTCGGTGCCGCCGTGGTGACTGGCGCCATCGGGGCCGAGGGAGAGCGGGCCGAAGCCGGCTTCGGTCGCGTGCTCGGGGTGGGGCATGAGGCCGACGACGTTGCCCGCGGCGTTGGTGACGCCCGCGATGTCGTTGGCGCTTCCATTGGGGTTGAAGTCGACGTAGCGGAACACGACGCGGCCTTCGCCCTCGAGCCGTTCGAGCTCGGCGGGGGATGCCTGGAAGTTACCTTCGCCGTTCTTGAGGGGGACGGTGATGGTGTCGCCGGCGCTGTAGGCGCGCGTCCACGCGGTGTCCGCGTTCTCGATGCGCAGCACCTGGTCGCGGCACAGGAACTTCTGGTGGTCGTTGCGGATGAGCGCGCCGGGCAGCAGGTGCGACTCGCACAAGACCTGGAAGCCGTTGCAGATGCCCAGGACGGGCAGGCCTCGTCCGGCTTCGCGCACGATGTCGCTCATGACGGGAGCGGTCGCAGCGATCGCGCCGCAGCGCAGGTAGTCGCCGTAGGAGAAACCGCCGGGGATCACGACCGCGTCGACGCCGTGCAGGTTGGCGTCCTTGTGCCACAGGGACACGGCCTGCGCTCCGGCGATTTCCACCGCGCGGGCGGCATCGCGGTCATCGAGGGTGCCGGGGAAAGTGACGACTCCAATGCGGGTCACTGCGCGCCTCCCGCGTAACGGGCGTCGGCCTCGTCGATGGCCTCGACGCGCACGACGTCCTCGATGATCGGGTTGGACAGGACCTCTTCGGCGGCCCTGCGGGCCTGCTCCAGGAGCTCGTCGGTAACGGGACCGTCCACGCTCAGGTGGAAGCACTTACCCTGGCGCACGGCCTCGAAGCTCGTGATTCCGAGCCTGGGCAGCGCCGAACCGACAGCCTTACCCTGGGGATCCAGGATTTCCGGCTTCGGCATCACTTCCACGATGATTCGCCCCACGGCGTTCCTCCTTGTGTTGTTGGTGAGGATCCCGCCGTGCATCTTGCCCGGCGGGCAAGTCTGTTTACAGGATGGGGTCCGACCCGGTGAGTCGGCGGTAGGCCTCGACGTAGCGCGCGGCGGTGGCTGCGGCGACGGAGTCGGGCAGCGCGGGCGGGTTGGCACCCGAGGCGCGGTCCCAGCCGGACTGGCCGGAGACCAGCCAGTCACGCACGTACTGCTTGTCGAAGCTCGGTGTCACCTGGCCCTCGACCCACTGGTCGGCGGGCCAGAAGCGCGAGGAATCGGGCGTGAGGATCTCGTCGGCGAGCACGAGGGCTCCCGTGGTCACGTCGATACCGAACTCAAACTTGGTGTCCGCGATGATGATGCCGCGCTGCGCGGCGATGTCGCGGGCAGCCTTGTACAGGGCGATGGACAGGTCGCGGATCGCGACCGCGAGTTCCTCGCCGATGCGCTCGACGGTCTGCTCGAAGGTGATGTTCTCGTCGTGCTCGCCCAACTCCGCCTTCGCGGCCGGCGTGAAGATCGGCTCCTCGAGCCGTGAGGCCTCGGTCAGGCCCTCCGGCAGAGCGATGCCACACACGGAACCGGACTGGCGGTACTCGTCCAGACCCGAGCCGGTCAGGTAGCCGCGCACGACGCACTCAATGGGGATCATGTGCAGGCTGCGGCACACGACCGCGCGCCCGTCCACCTCGGCGGGAACCGTGAAGCGCGTGGGCTGGGCACCCTCCAGGGCGCGCGAGGCCTCGGCCGGAGCCTTCGTGCCCACGGCCAGCAGGTGGTTTTCCGTGAGGGGACGCAGCTGTCCCATCCACCAGATGGCGAGCTGGTTGAGGACCGCGCCTTTGCCGGGGATCTGCGTCGGCAGGACATAGTCGTAGGCGCTGATGCGATCCGACGTCACCATGAGCAGCGCCTCCGGGCCCGCCTTCGCGTGGCGGGAGCGTCCCGCCGGGGTGGCGGTCTGCGGCGCGGGGCCGACCACGGCCTCGTCGGGAGCGTAGATGTCGCGAACCTTGCCCGCGCTCAGCGGGGTCCAGCCGTGGAGGGTGGCGGTCATAGTGTTCCTCGGTAGGTTGTCAGTCAAGGGTGACGGTGAGGTCTGCGGGCCACGTCGCGATGTCGCTGCGGTGGTGCTCCCCATCGAAGTGGATGAGATCGACGCCGCGGTAGGCGAGCGCGCGGGCCTCGTCGAGCGTGGCCGCGCGGGCGACGACGTCGAGGACTCGGCCGCCGGAGTTCACCAGCGCGTAGGTCGGTTCAAAGCCGCAGCACCCGGCTGCGACGTCGGCGGGATCGTCGGTAATCTCCTCGGAGGTGCCGGCGTGGATGACGTGGACGCCGTCCAACGCCTCGGCGGCCTCGATGCCGGTGATCTCGTGACCCGTGTCGGTCGGACCCGGGTAGCCGCCCGATGCCATGACGACCGTGACGGCGGCGTCCTCGCTCCACACGGGGGCGGGGGCCTTCGCCAGGGTGCCGGTCGCGGCCGCGTACAGGATGGGCGCCAGCGGGGAATCGAGGCGCTCGAGGACCGCCTGGGTCTCCGGGTCACCGAAACGCACGTTGAATTCGACGACGCGGATGCCCTTCGAGGTCATCGCGAGGCCGCAGTACAGGAGGCCACGGAAGGGGGTGCCGCGACGCGCCATCTCAGTGATGACGGGCTGGGCGACCTCGTCGACGATGCGCTGCGTGGCCTCTTCGGGGAGCCACGGCAGGGGGCTGTAGGCGCCCATGCCGCCCGTGTTCGGCCCTTCGTTGCCGTCGCCCACGCGCTTGAAGTCCTGCGCGGGCTGCAGCGGAACGACGGTCGCACCGTCGGCGAAACAGAAGAGGGAGACCTCGGGGCCATCGAGGTAGTCCTCGATGACGACCGCTCCCCCATCGCGCGACAGGCAGGCGCGCGCGTGGTCCGAGGCCTGGGCGCGGTCAGTGGTCACGACGACGCCCTTGCCGGCGGCGAGCGCGTCATCCTTCACGACGTAGGGGGCACCCAGGTCGTCGAACGCGGCCTCGACCTGGTCCATCGTGGTGCACGTGAAGGCGCGAGCGGTGGCCACGCCAGCATCGGCCATGACCTGCTTCGCGAACGACTTGGAGGCCTCGAGGCGCGCGGCGTCCTTCGTGGGGCCAAAGACGGGGATGCCGTAGTCCAGGACCGCATCCGCGACGCCCGCGACGAGCGGCGCCTCGGGACCGACGACCACGAGGTCGACGTTCTCGGACGTGGCGCGGCGCACGACGTCCTTCGGGTCCAGCGGATCCATGGTCAACGAGCGGCCCAGCTGCTCCAGCGCGGGGTTACCCGCCTGAACGACCAGCGACACGGGATGCTCAGGGGTGGACGTTCGTACCAGCGCACGGGCGATCGCGTGTTCGCGACCTCCGTTACCAACGAGAAGAACCTTCACGCTACCAGCCTATCGGTGTTTGACGGCCACCTGGGCCGCCGTTGGGTTTTATGGGTGCACGTCACAGCGAAAGTGAGACGGGTTTGCGCCCCTCACCAGGCGCCGTTCGGGTTGCCATCGCGGCGCCCATCCTGAGCGTCACGCTGGTTCTGCTGCCGATCCTTGTTCTGGTTTTCCAGCTGCTCCCTGCGCTCCTTTTGGTCCTGGCTTTCTCCCGCGTAGGGGTCTTCGGACGGGCTGGGGCTGGGTGTTGGGTTCTCCTGCTGGCCCTTTTGCTCCGGTTGCTGCTGGTCTTGCGATCCGCCTTGGCCCTGAGACTCCTGCTCGGCCTGCTGCTTCTTATCTCCGACGCGTTCCTTGTTCTCGTCGGCAGGATTGTTGGATTCACCGCCGGATTGCTGCTCGGACTGGCCACCCGACTGGTTCTGGTCGCCGGACTGGCCGCCTCCACCGGAAGCGGTCTGGCAGGGAGCGATCGTGTCTTCGGCTTCCTGGTAGACGCTCACCGCGTTCGCGGTTGAACCAGCCGAGCGCAGCTGGTCGCCTTGGATCTCCAGGCCGATGCCCAGATTGACGCGCACGCGACACTCATAGGAGAAGGGCTCGAGGCGACCGGGCTGAACCTCGGTGGCCTTGGGGACGAGGTCGAACGCGGTACGCAGTTCTTCCACGCCCTCGTCCACGTGATCTTGGCGCACGAGGGTGGTTCCGAGGTTGTAGTGGGCCACCCAGGCCTCGATGCCGATACCCGTCCACGTCCGCTGCCCCTCGTAGCCCGCCTGAGCGACGTCGTATTCGTGAGCATTCCAGTGCTGCAAGGACGAACGCGACCAGAGCGTCAGGCCTATCAGGTACCCGGCGATTGCCAGGGCGATCACGAGGATCGGGATCGAGTACCACAGGGGACGCAGCGCGCGCGGGGAGCGCTGGACCTTCTGCTTGCCATTCATGGCCTGGCCGAGCTGCTCGCGTACTGAGGAATCGACTGGGCTGCCGGGGAGGGCACCGAAAGGCAGGAGGTCCTCTTCGGGCAGGTTGTTAGAGGGCATGGGAATTCCTCAGCTGTTGAGCGCGCAACGCCAGGGTGGCACCCTCCCACGCGAGGAGTGCCCCGAGCAGGAGCGCGAACGGCCAGATGATGTAGCGGTACGTTTCTTTCATGTTGCGGTGTTCGGAGATCTCGGTCGCACCATCCATGATGGCGCGGGCGTGGGATTCGATCGCGGACTTGTCGGGCGAGTGCACGTAGTCGACACCGATGCGTGAGGCTACCGACTGCAGGGCCCCCTCGTCGATTTTTGAGATTGCAATCGGATTACCGGGCTTGGACAGATCGTGGATGTAGCCGTCGTCGCCCGCGCTCTGCGATTCGCTGTTGCCTAGGCGCAGCGCCTTCATCCGACCGCCCGTTTCAGTGCCGTATCCGATGACGAGACCGCCGTCGACGTACTCCTTTACGCGGTCCCAGTCTTCCTCGGAACCGCTCGGCGCGGACGCCCAGTGATCCTGATTCGAGGTCTCGCCATCGGAGAAGATGAAAACCGCGCGCAGATTCTGGGGATGGCGTTCCTTGTTCTTGGCGAGAAGACCAGCCAGTTCCGCCGCGGGTCGATTCAGCGATGACCCCTGGGAGGATGAGGACAGTTCTCGGTTAAAACTCTCCATGTACGAGGCAACGGCCGACGAGTCAGTCGTCAGCGGCATGTCCGTGTGCACCGAGGAGTCCCACGTGAGGATCGAGAAACGAGAGCCCCCCATGGAGTTCATGAGGATAGCGACGTCATTGCGCACGCCGTCAATGCGCGGCTTTGAGCCGTCCCAGTCCTCAGCGGCCATCGAACCGGTACGGTCGATGACGAGGTAGACCTCGAGAGCCGATGAAACTTCGACAGCCTCGCCGGGAATCGACGGACCGGCACCCATAACGATGACGATCAGGACGATCAGCGAACGGCGGATGACGTCCATGACGCGCTTACGTGCCGCACGCTTGGCGGACAGGAACACGAAAGTCGCACCAATCGCCAAGATGAGAACAAGCAGCACCGGGTGAACAACGGGGCGGAAAATCATGTCACAGCCTTCCGAAAGCGAGCATTCCAAGCAGGGACAAGACGCCGACGATAGTCCAGCCGAGGGCGGCGCCCGGGCGGTCGGTCTCCATGAGTTTGCCCGCGGAATCGAGTTCTTGCTTCTGCTCGGATTCGATCTGACGAACAACGTCATCGACGGCAGAGGGGGACGAGGCGTCGTAGAACTCACCGCCAGTCGACTTAGCCTGGTCGCGTAGCTCCACGCCCTCGTCTGACAGCGCATACGAGGAACCCGGATACAGGACAGAGACGGTCACTCCCTGGCTCTTCGCGAATTCCATGGCTTCGGACAGGTTATAGATACCCTCACCCAGCACTTCGTTGTCGGTCGCGAGCAGGATCGTACGCGAACGTTGCTTATCGGTGTGGTCGAAACCAAGTACGCAGGAGGCGAGGCCGTCACCAACCAGCGAGGCGCGATGCTCATCATCGTTGGCCAGCGTCGGCTGAAGGTAGGCCTGGAGCTCCTTGGTGGCGTAAATGTTCTGCCCGATTTGACTGAATCCGCGGTCGATCGTTTTGGCCATCTCGGTAAGGACGTCGTCGGCCATCTCGTAGTCGTCGGTGAGCGGGAACATCGTCATTGAGTAGGCATTCCACAACTGCAGCGAGATTCGCTCACCCTCGAAGTGAGAAATGATCTGCTGGAACGCGTCACCGATCTCTGAGTCGTAGGGGAGCATCGATCCGGATGCGTCCAGGCACAGGACGATGTCGCGGCTCGACGACTTATCGTACTTGGTGTAGCGGTCGACGGGCGCACCCGCGGACACCGCCACCGCGATGACCGCGATGATAAAGCAGACGACTGCCATCGACAGGGATGCGCGCGTGCGGCGCACGAGCGCCTGATACTTGGGCAGGCCACGCAGGAAGCCGGTGTTGGCCACCCAGCCTTTCTTTCCCGAACGCTCACCGGCCCTGCGCGCGAGCAGCCACCCGATGACGGTCGCCGCGACGACGACCAGCAGGACGACGAGAATGAGCCACCAGAACCTCATACGTTCGCCGCCTCCACAGCCATGGTCAGGACGCGGGTGACGGCCTCGTGCGAGGGCTGACCATCCGGGATGGTGTCACCCGTGAAACTGGGAATTTCACACGCCTGAAGGATGTCGGCCAGGCCCGGCCACACGGGGACGAGCTCGCGCACCTCGGACACGGTCGCCACCTCGAGGTCACGCCCCGTACGCTCCGTGCCGAGCGCACGCATGAGGCCTGCGAGCGCGAGGTGCACGCCGCGCGCATCCAGATCGCCGTCGGCGTAGCGGTCCGCGATCTGGTCGATGAAAGTCAGGTACTTCTTGCGGCGCGCGTCCGTGATCGTCTGCAGTTCCATGACCTCGCCGATACGCGAGGTCCACCAGCGCCACACGCTGTACAGGATCCACCCGAGCACGGCGACCATGATCGCCAGGCCGAGGACCCACATCCAGTGTGGGTAGATGACGGGGTCCGTGAGACTCTCACTGAGGTTACCGGACATTGCGGTGCCTTTCGCCTGGGGATAGCATGCATCGGACGCGATCGGTGTTGGGCACAGCCGTCGCTCGTCGTGTCATTACGCCCTTCTTCCCCGTCTTTATCGAGGCGTCGGCTTCGACCATGAGTGTCGTGGCGATACCGACGCCGCGTTCACCTGATTGTGCCACGACGGGCGCGATAGTGCTAATGCCGCGCCAACCCGGCACTGGGGAGCGAGCGCGAGCACGGGATCTAATCGGCGGAGTTTTCTCTCACTTGTTCAGTGTTTGGGCGTTTCTTTGGGCGCGGCGGGTATCCCGAGCGCCAGATGTATAGACCGATCAGTGAGACGCCCGCCAGCAGGCCGACCGCCCACCAGGGAAAGCCCGGAATGTCGGGGGCGGCGCCCGCCGCGTCGATGTCGCGCTGGGGGGTCGGGTAGACGCGCTCGCCGGTGACGAGGATGCGGTGGGTGTTGATACCCAGGGGCGTACAGGTCACGAGCGTGGCGAGGTCGCGGCCAGGCTCGGAGCGCAGGGCCTCCGTCTCCTCCGGCTTTACGACCTTCTTGTCGAAGACCCTGTACGTGAGGACCTCACCAAAGACTTCGAAGGTGAAGGTGTCGCCGACCTGGACCTTGTCGAGGTCGGTGAACATGCGCGCCTCGGCGAGCCCGCGGTGCCCGGTGACGACGGTGCGCTGCCCCTGCCCTCCGACTGGAAGCGACGTTCCCTCGAGGTGTCCGAGGCCGCGCAGGAGCGTGTCGTCGGCGGTCCCGTGGTAGATCGGAAGGTCGATGTCGGCGGCGGGTACCTTCAGCCTACCCAAGAGCCCAGTGTCGTCGGCGAGGAGGATCGAGTTGTAGTCGAGGCTGGTGTCCGCGGAGGTGCCGTCGCCGGTGGGAACGTTCGCGTTGGCTTTCAGGACGGCGCCTGAGCTGAGCGCTTCGTTGTAGCGGCGGGCGAGTGTCAGCTGTTCCTGGGCGGAGGGATCCGCCCGTTTCACCGAGTCCTCGTATTGGGCGATGATCTGGGATTGGTTGTACTGGACGATCCAGGCGGAGATCGACGGGTAGAGGAACAACAGCAACCCCGCGAGGGCTAGCAGGGAGGGGATCAGGCTGATCGCGGAGAAACGCCACCGCCGCGCGCCCCCGCTGCTCGTCGGGGATGTCGCGGCGGCGCTCGGCGCCGCCTGTGCGTTGTCAGGAGTGGGAGTCATAGCGCGGGAGCGCTGGGGGACCCGGCGCGCGGGTCCCCCAGTCGCGTCATGCCTTGCGGTTCTTGCGGCGACGGATGAGCTCGCCTGCACCGGCTGCGCCCAGTCCGGCGACGATTCCACCGATCACGTAGGCGTCAGCGCCAAATCCACCGGTAAGCGGGATGGCGGGAACACCCTGCTTGTCGTTGGTGATGGGCGCGAAGGCGTAGTCGAGCGCGTCCTTAGTGATGGTGAAGGGTCGCAGCGTCGCGTCGAGGCGGTAGCCGGCCGGGGCCTTCTTCTCCGTCAGAGTATACGCAGTGTCACTCCAGGGCAGGCCCGTCACCGCGAAGGAACCCGCGGCCGGGTCGGAGTCGTAGTAGGTCGCGCCCGCCGGCTTGGGGCACTGGGCAGCCGAGGCGGCCTTGCAGTCCGTGATGGTGACGGCGCCCGGCAGGGTTCCACCGCTGATGGTCCACTCCGAGCCTTCCAGCGCGGTAGCCGTGTTCGACGCGTCGACCTTCTTCCAGGTGAGTGATCCGGTCTTGCGTTCGTTGACGACGGCGGCATTCAGGGTTGCCTCGAGGGAAACGGGGGCGATCTGCGGGAAGGTGTATGCCTGCAGGTTCACCTGGTAGCCGACGGGGGCGCTGGTCTCACGCACGGTGTAGGTCCCCCACTTGAGGTCCTTGATCGCGAAGGATCCGGGGGCCGGATCCTGGTCCTTGTAGGGCTGGGCGGGGCACGGGCCGGCGGTGCAGTCCTCGACCGTGGCGTTGCGGGGCACACTCGGCCCGGTCAGGGTCCAGGTGGTACCCGCCAGGGGTGTGATTCCGTCGGAGTCGACCTTATTCCAGGTCAGGGAGCCTGGCTTCGCGGTGTTCGTGATCGTGCACAGGACGCGGTCGGTGCCGCGCACCTGGAGCTGCGCCCGTCCGTCCGTCGTGGCGCCACTGAGGGACGAGGAGTAGTTTTCGCCCACGGTTCCGGGGGCCTGCTCGCAGCTCCACTGGCCCATCTCGTATCCCGCGCCGGCGGGGTTGGCGGTGGTCTCGGAGAGGTCGTTGTTGCCGGTGCGCACGACGGTGGGGCCTCCCGTAGTGCCGTTGCCCGTCACGGTGTAGGCGCCCGCGCCGCCGGTGAGTGTCCACTGGTCGGCGCCCAGGCCCGCGACCTCGGCGGTGGCGTACTTGTTGTCGACGTTCTTAACCAGCTGCAGGGTGGGAACGCGCACTGCGACGCGGTAGTCCTCAACCTCGCCGGTGGCGGTGCCGCCGACGGGCTTTTGGCCGTTGCCGTTCTTGTCGGCGGTGATGCGTAGGCGCATGTAGGTGGCGCTGCCGACTCCGTCCTCGCCGTCGACGGAACGCACGACGTCTGCGGGGACCGTCCACGACAGTTGCGCCTTGCCGGAGGCACAGGGGGCCTCGTTGGACTTCTCACCGGCATCAAAGGTGCCGTTGTGGTTCCAGTCGATCCAGCCGGCCACCTTGCCCGCGCCCGCGCACGTGGGGGACAGGTTGTAGGTGGCGCCGGGCTCGGTGCGGATACCGTCGGCGGGTAGGGTCACGGAGTCCTCGTCGTTCGTCGCATCGTCTGTATCGTCGCCCTTGGCGTCGTCGCTGAAGGGCTGGTTGGGCTCGGCATCGATGTAGGCGCCGAGGCGGGGGGACACCCTGTCCATGTTCATTCTGGCCTGGGGAGAGACCCGGAAGAGGTCGGTGGTCGAGCGAACCTCGCCGCCCTCCCAGGTGGGCTGGAAGACGGAGGAGGCGATGCCGTAGGAGTCGGGGGCGTCGCCGTAGTCGGTGGCGACCACGAGGCCGAGCGCGACGGCGGAGTAGCCCGCGCCCTGCATGGTGACGGTGGCGGAGGTGGCGCCCTCCATGAACATGACGGCGTCGGGGCCTCCGTAGCCGTTGGGCTTAGAATAACCGCCGCCCGACTGGTAGACGCATTCCTCGTCGGAGGGCATGAGGCGCAGGGTACGCCCACCGTCGGAGACGATGCCGTCGGTGGTGACCTGCTTGCCGGTGTTCTTGCTGATGCACTTCTGCGAGCGCATGGTGTCCAGGACCCTCCAGCGCGGGGGCCTGTTGCCGTCGGTCTTCTTCACGGTGGCCTGGACCCACTCGTCCTGGCGCTCACTGGTGGCCCAGCTCTTGATGCCGAAGCGCCTGGAGGAGGCTTCGGCGTCGGCGAAGACGAGGCCCTGGATCGGAACGTTGGTGATCGTGCCGTCGCTACCGTAGATCTCGGCCTTGCAGCTGTAGTCGACGCTCACCCGGGCGTTGTAGCCGGTGGGTCGGTGGTCGGTGCTCTGGGCCCAGGGCTTGCCGTCCCAGGCGTTGGCCCCGTTGTAGGCGTAGCCGTTGGCCAGGCCGATCACCATCTGGTTCTTGTTGACGTAGTCCTGGGGATAGGTGAGTCCGGAGTGCCACACCTCGGAGCCGTCATTCCACGAGCCGGGTCCGCCGACGTTGTAGAGGTTGTCCAGGGCGTCGCCCGCCCAGGCGCCCGGGATGGTGGCAACAAGGGGGCCCTCGGTCTGCTGCTTGGGCGTGCCGGGCGCGGGGGTGTCGTGGGTGAGGTTGGACAGGGTGCAGGTGGTCACCAGGGAGCCCGCGTCGCCCAGGTCGCGGTGGTTGATGAACTCCTTCGGTCCCTCGCCCACGCCGAGGACGGGGACGTTGGGCTTGTCTTTGCCCTTGAAGTCCTTGTCGTAGTCGGCCCACTGGAGCCACTGGATGGAGTCCTTGAAGCGTCCCATGCCTCCCGTGGCGAAGGTCGCGGGCAGAGACCCGCTGGGAACTCCCTCGGCCGCAGCCTGGGCAGGCTGGGCCGCGTTGGGCAGGATCGGCGCGGCGGTGACAGCCGCGCAGACCGCGAACGCGACCGCGAAGCGTGAGAACCGCGTGGCGCGGCGCTGTGTTCGGGCGTGCTGGGTCACTTCAACTCCAATGATTAGTTCGACGTAAATCGTTTTCGCACAAGTATTGACTGGGACGTGCCACGGGTCGGCACGACCCGAGAGCCATTCTCGCGGCCGCGCCGACCCGCGCGGGGCCCGGTTCTTCAGCGGAAGGAACCGCTGAAGAACCGGAGCATCAGGCTTCGCTGCGCTTGCGCGAGCGGATCACCATGGTGGATCCCACGGCGATGAGTCCCAGAGAGATGCCGCCGATGGTCATGAGCAGCTGGCCGTTGGCACCCGTGAGGGGCAGCTGGGGAACGGGCTGCTTGTTGTTGGCGATCTCCGCGCTGTACGTGGCAGCGGCGAGGGTGCCCTTGGAGACCGAGATGCCGGTCGTGTTCTGCTGAGGCAGGACGTAGCCCGCGGGGGCCTCGAACTCTTCGACGACGTAGCAGCGCTTGGTGGCGTCCTGCGAGCCGGCTCCGGCGGAGCCGACCGAGTCGCCGACGTAGAGGCCGTCGATCTTCACCAGGCCAGAGAAGTCGGAGACGAACTCGGTCTGGCCGTTAACGGTGATCGCATCGCCGGCCTTGGTGGCGGCGGAGCAGTCGGCCGCGTAGGGCTCGGCAGCGTTGTAGACCTTGAACTTCGCGCCCTGGATGCCGGTCTTGGCGGCGCCGGAGTTAGCGTCGAACTTCAGCAGCTGGGCGTTGCCCCAGTCCGTGGAAACCTCGGGGGAGGTCGGCGGATCGTTGGGCTCGGTCGGGGGGGTCGACGGCGGCTCGTTCGGAGGAATAGCACCGTAGTTGGTGTCCTGGATCAGCTGAGCCTGGTTCTTGATGGTGCCGTCGCCGAGGGCGCTCACCGTGCCGGAGAAGATCGCCTCGACCTTCTTGCCGGGGTTGGCCTTCAGCTTGGCCAGGCCGGCGCGCTGGAAGGAGACGACGACCAGGCCGCCCGTGTTGGACTGCACGTAGTCGGTGTTCTCGACCAGAGTCTCGGTGCCCAGGGTGATCTTGTCGACCTTGCCGTCGGTGAGGCGATCATCGAGGCGGTCACGCATGTAGAAGTACGTGAAGTTCGTGTCCGCGTCGAGGGTCGGGATCGTCGTGGAGACGGGGAACTGCACGCGCGAACCGAGACCGACGCCGTTGACCGTCTGATCGGAGATGGTCTTGTCGATCTCGATCTTCTGGTTCTTCGGGTAGGCGTGCACGTCGTAGAGCCACTTGCCGTCGCCACCGTTGGTGGTGTTCGGGAAGGGGATCGTCACAACGAAGGGCTTGGCCTTCTCGACGATGTTCGCGGGCGCGGCGGTCTCGCAGACCAGGTAGGCGGCAACCGGCAGGTTGGCCAAGGTGGCCAGGCCGCCACCTGCGGTCGTACCCTCGGCCGCAGCGTCGGTGTCGACTGCGGGCGCAGTGTCGCCGAGGGTGGGGTGGGCGGGATCCGCACAGGCGTTGGACGGGATGTTGCCCACCAGGGTGGCCAGCTTGTCCCAGTCGGCAGGCTTGGACAGGTTCAACCCGGAAACCTTGTAGGCCTTGAAGGTCACGCCATCGACAGTGTCGCCGCCCGCGTCAGCGGTGCCGTCGACCTTGCCCACGGTGCCCGTGTCGTTCTTCAGGTGCTTGTGGACGATGATCGAACCCGTCTTGTCCTGGTTGATCGTGCCGTAGCTCGGGTCATCGGTGGTGGCGACGGCGGCGACGCTGGTCGCCACGACCCCGGCAACTCCGAGGCTGAGGGCACCCGCGGCGGCGACCATTCGCCGCCCGAGGGGCGCATACTTCCTGCTCACTGGTCTTCCTCTCATAACTTCCGCACAGTGTGTGACGGGATGGATGGTTCGACAGCAAATATATGAGAGGAAGGACGAGAACACTACACTTACCGAGTAATTTGAAAGCTATATCACCATCCCGCGTAAAAGGCCCCCTAATCCCCAACGCGGCCCGAGATCGATTACCGGTCGATCGAGATAGACGCACTTACCAACGGGGAAGAATCCGCATTTATCCGCGACTGCCCGACCGCTGCAGCGCCCTCAGGAGAGCCCTGGGAACCTCCTCAGAAGAAGCAACGCTCACCTGGATAACACCCCGAGTGTCAAGCATTTTTGCGACGGCAGCGCGACGTTGCTCGACAACTACGCGCGCCTCGCGAGCCAGCTGCTCATCCCTGCGCAAAAAGTCGGGCAGCGGCCCCTCGTTCACATCGACGACATCCGTGCCCTTGTCCAGGGACGTAGGATCGATATCGGCGACGCAGATCTGCATCACCTGGTGGCGCACCGACAGCGACTTAATGAGGTCATCGGACACGCGCGTGGGCTCCGGCTGGGTCGCATCCGTGACGATCACGATGAGGCTTCGCCGCTGGGTCACGGTGCGGGCGCGCGCCAGGAGCTTGGGCACGTCCGAGTGAGGCGAGGACAGGGTGATGTCCTCCTCGATGCGGCGCATCACGGTCTCGGCGTGGGCATTACCCGAGCGGGCGGGCATGAAGCGCACGCGCTCGGAGTCGCCGGCGACGAGGCCAATCTGGTCTCCCCGGGCGACGCTCAGCCAAGCGATTGCCTCGCACGCGGTCAGCGCGATCTCTTCCTTCGTCTCCCCGGAGGGTGCCAGCGCGCCCATCTCGCGTCCGGTGTCAACGACGAGCATCACCTGCAAGTTGGCGGTCGCTTCACGTCGTTTAATCACCGGCGAACCCATGCGCGCGGTTGCCGCCCAATCGATGGACCGAACATCGTCACCCGCCTGGTAGGGAGCCAAGTCCATGAACTCCCAGCCGCGTCCGTGCCGCAGCGCAGAGTGCTGACCGTCCATGACGGACAGCAGTTTGCGCATCACGGGCAGATGGATACGCGACGAGAGCGAGTGGATTTCGCGCGAGCGTACAGGCATAGCGTTCCTTCAGACAATCAACTGGCGTGCGGGACCGAGGGCCCTTTACGGAACGGGAACCGCGTTGAATACGGCGTCGATCAGGCCCTCGATGGACACGTTGTCGGCGAGCGCGTCGAAAGTACGGATGATGCGGTGACGCAGGATCCCGTAACGCATCACCTTAATGTCGTCAGGCATCACGTGGTTGCGGCCGGACATGAGGGCGATCGCCTGGGAAATCTGCATGAGCGCGATGCCACCACGCGGCGAGGCGCCGACGCGCACGTGCTTGTTCCAGCCGGGCAACGGGTTAGGACCGGCACCTCGCGTCGTGTTCACGATGTCAACGATGTAGGCCTTGAGGGTCTCGTGGACGAACACGCGGCGGCACGCGTCCTGCAGGGTGAGCACGTCGGCCGGAGTGATCGGCGTCGCCGACGACTTCGCCGTCATCTGGCCATTATCGATACGGTTAAGGACCTCGAGCTCCTCAACGGGCGTCGGGTAGGTGATGACCTCCTTGAGGAGGAAACGGTCCATCTGCGCCTCGGGCAGCACGTAGGTGCCCTCTTCTTCGATGGGGTTCTGGGTCGCCATGACCATGAAGGGGCTGGGCAGCTTGTGGTTGACACCGCCGATAGTGGTCTGGCGCTCCTGCATGGCCTCCAGCATGGCGGACTGGGTCTTCGCGGACGAACGGTTGATCTCGTCCATGAGGACCATGTTCGCGTGGACGGGACCCAACTGGGTGACCATCTCGCCGCGTTCCTGGCTCCAGATCTGCGAGCCGACGATGTCATTCGGCATGAGGTCGGGCGTGCACTGGATGCGGTGGAAGGTACCAGAGACCGCGGACGCGAGTGTCTGCGCGGCAGTCGTCTTCGCGAGGCCGGGGACGGATTCGACCAGCACGTGGCCACCCGCGAGCAGCGCGGCGGTCAATGCGCGACGCAGACCTTCCTGGCCGACGACGGTGTGCTGGAAAATATCGTTCATACGATCGAGCAACCCCTTGGCGTGGGCCAGCTCTTCGTTGGTCAAGTAGTTGGGCACGGGCTCTCCTTGCGTGCGCGGTCGAATGCAGTCTCAGTGTAGCCGTCTCCGCCGCCGCGCACGCAATCCGGTCAGTTTTCGCGTAGATATCGCACTACAGGACAATGTGTATTGCCGTGTTGCCCAGCGCGGTGTCAGATCGCGGCGTGTCCTGTCAGCCCGCTGCGCGTCCGCGCTGTTCCTGCGGCGCTGCCTGTCGCATTGCCTGCCGCTGCGGTGGGCCCGGTATCGGAGTCTTGGTGGTGTGCCTGACCTATGTGTGCCTGTGTCGGGCCCGGTTGCCGTGCGTTGGTATTCTCCTGGTCACTGTGCTGTGGCACCTGAGCCTCACCGTCGGATGCTATCGCTCCCAACGCCGGGGGTGGTGTGGGGTTTTTGCACTACACGAAGCCCTCTGCCGGTGTGTCGCCGGCGTGTCGCACCCTCTTGTAGTGCAATTCCCCCGTCGAGGAACCTGCCTGAAGGGCGCGGTGCCCACAACGCAGACCACCTCGCCAAAAAACGATGAAAAAGGGCTGTTTGGGGTGAAGTGGTCAGCGTTCTGGGCGATCCCGGCGACATGGGCTACTAGCGCACGCATCAGCAAGCAATCCCGGGCGCATGGGCTGCTCACACACGCGCAGGCGGGGGCCCGTCCGGGGTTCTGACAGTCCAACACGAGCTGTTACTCGCACGTTAACCCTTGAATATGCGCGCAAACCGCATAATACGCACGTAAACCCCTCGACATACGCGTGGGCGACGCTGCCCACACGCATATCATCGGGCCTGCGTGCGACTTGTCGGGCCTGCGTGCGTCTTCAGGGGACAGCCAGCGGGCGCGATGCGGTTGTCACATCAACGAGACACACACGGCCACCTCAAACAGAACCCCCTGCGACAGGGCAGAAAAGTCAACAGCCCAGCAACACGATTCGTCCATCCTCATAGCCGGTCCCAACCAACTAAAACACCGACTTTCCCGCATTAGCATGCCAAAAAGCCGCCCCTTGAGCAACGCGTTGTGTCCTATAACTCTAGAAATGACCGAAGCACAGAAACGGGCGCGCAAAAGGGGCGAGCCCCGGAGTTTCCTCCGGGGCTCGCCCTCAGATCCGCGCGGATCAGGCCTGCTTCGCGGCGGCGATGCGCTCGCGGAACTTGGCCAGCTGCTCGGTGATGGCGGCGGGGAGCTTGTCGCCGAACTGCGAGAAGTACTCCTCGGTGTCGTCCATCTCGGCGGCCCAGGCGTCGGGATCGATCGCGAAGAGCTTCGCCCAGACGGCCTCGTCAATGTCCAGGCCGTCGAGGTTGAAGTCCTCGAACTTCGGGTAGCGGCCGGTCACGCCATCGATGGCCTCGACCTCGCCGGCGGCGCGGCGAACGATCCAGTCCAGGACGCGGGAGTTGTCGCCGTAGCCGGGCCACATGAAGTTGCCGTCTTCATCCTTGCGGAACCAGTTGACCTGGTAGACCTTTGGGAAGCCCTCGCCGAGCTTGTCCTGCATCTCCAGCCAGTGGCCCCAGTAGTCGGCCATGTTGTAGCCGCAGAAG
>ERZ772918.260-NODE-260-length-41351-cov-17.2793_pt1 | contig 41351 bp, 37 predicted proteins | sample MGYA00512118_ERZ772918 | MGnify/ENA primary metagenome ERZ772918 (study PRJEB29015, sample SAMEA2737939) | human oral metagenome | biome: human oral; feature: human-associated habitat; material: dental | place: China | collected 2135 ... | reverse complement strand
TGAAATCTTCGTTCTCGCTGGAGAACCACTCAATGAACCAGTGGTAAAACAAGGGCCATTTGTTATGACAAATAAAACAGAGCTTCTCCTCGCTTATGGGGAATATAAAAACGGTAAATTTGGCCGCGAAGAAACTATTATGTAATATAACATCCTGATTTATAATGGCGTACATCAGGGTGTTTTTTGTAAGCAATGTATCCTGAGATACATTGTTTTATATTGATTATGGTATAATGATTGTGCACAATGTTTTGACAGGAGGTTTTATGACTAAGAAAATTGCAGTTTTAGTGAACGAAGACACGATGCAACGTTGTTCTTGCGGTGGTTGTCTTAAGGCATATATGAATAAAGTGGATTCTTTCGAGCGCTATACAGATGAGGATACTGAGCTGGTTGGTTTTACCCATAGCGGTGGCGATTTGGAAAAGAAATTGGCTTCTTTCAAGAAAAATGGTGTTACTACCATTCATCTTTCCACCTGTACGCGTGGTAAGAATGATAATTATGAAAGCATAGCTCGCCAATGCGCAGCAGCTGGGTTTGATGTTGTTGGCTACACTCATGGTGGTGCTGTATCTAAAGATGGTAAGGTAGCCATTGAGCTTGTTGGTGAATCAAATAATTAGGAATCTTTGTGTTCCTAGGGCTGCATTTATTTTGAGGGATAACGAGAGAATGAAACGCGTTTATTTTGAGAGACAATGAGAGGATCAAATATGAATAAGAAAATTAAATCTTTGGTACTAGCCGCTGTGATGGGGCTTTCATTAACAACAGTTGCCGTAGTACCAACAACGGTAGAGGCTGCTTCTGCGGGGGCTGCAGAAACGTTAATTGGTGGTGCAGTGGCGTATGCATATGTATCCACGGCTTTCAATAAAATGGATAATTCTAAGGAAGGCCAAGAACAAAGCTTAGCTCGTGCAAAGAAACAAACTGGCTATTTAGAGGATAGTGCGGCGCAAGCACGGGTGCAACGTATCATGAAGACCTTAGAGGCTTCGCCTAGCGTTAAGCGTTCGTATGTGGTGTACGCAAATCCTAGCGATGATTTCAATGCGTTCGCTACGGTTGGTCGCGTGATGTCTGTTAACAAGGGCGCTCTGGATCTATTAGATGATGATGAACTCGCTTATGTTATGGCTCATGAAATTTCTCATGGTGAGCATAAGGACATTGTCAATGGTCTCAAGAAGCAAGTAGGTTTATCTACAGCGGTGAGCCTTGCTGCTGGCGGTGGCGGTAATGCAGCTATTTTGTCCAATATTGCTGGTAATTACATGGAGAACCAAGTATTCACGATGGGCCAAGAAAAGGCGGCTGACGAATTGGGCTTTAAGATCTTGAGCGAGTCTCCATATAATGTGGGGGCCGCCGCTGCATCTATGGCGGTACTTCGTAATAAATATGGTGATTTGTATCGTGAAGGTTTAAATCAAGTATTTAGCCCTAATAATCACCCTAAGACAAGCAGCCGTGTAAAGGACAATATTGATCGCATGTATACGTATTCTGGCAATCACGTTACGGTCGATAATGGCGCGGTATTTGTGAATGGCATGAATATCTATAGTCCTGCCAATAGCGGTCGTTATACGGGCGAAGAACGAGCTTATTTCATGGCTGGTAAATTGGCGCGCTTGTATCATAATGGTCAAATTCAGCCAGGTGGTGCATCTTATGATGGACCTACTGTGACCGTGGCAGGTCGTTCTATTGTCACAACTCCTAATGCAGATGTTGCCCTTATGGTTGCTACCAATTTGAATAATTCCTTTGTGAAAGCCGCAGATCCTGCGAAAGGCAAACAAGCAGCAAAACCTAATAAGAAAAAATCTAGTAAGAAATAAGAGCGTCCGCTTATGAAGAGAAAATGGATTGTACTACCGTATCAAGTGACTAATATTATTTCGTAGCGAGAGGATGCACATACATAAGTTTTATTATGATGATATAACGATGTCATAGGATAGTTTAAACGAATGGTTATGCAGGTATGAATAATATTCATAAAATTGTATAGAATTAATAAATATGTACTTGATAGAGGTGTTATGTTCACTCTCTTAGTATGCTAAGAAGTTAGATAATATCTGTATAGGCAGTCTATAGAAAACATTTCTATAGACTGCTTTTTTATATGTATTGAGAGCAGATAAATAACTTTTAGCATGAGAATTATTAGTGTTTTTATGTAATAGACAAATGTATGTATTCAATGGAGAAATTAGTAATTATAAGAATACATATAATAAAATAGCATACCTATACAGGGTATAGGTTTATTGCACTACGTATTTGTTTATGAAATAATAAAATAACTTAGTATTAATCGTAATATAACGATTAATACAGATTGCATTTGTGTTTTATACGCAGTAGAATACAAATTTATAATTATAAGTTTGAGGAGGTTATTATGGAGTATGCAATTCATCTTTTTAATGCGGGTGGCGTAGTCATGTATCCGCTAGTTTTATTTATGTTGGCAGCATATACGATTTTATTTGAGCGAATTCGTATGTATCGTCGCATTGACAGTGAAATTCAACAATTGTCGTCTAGCATTGAAGCAGGTCGTAATGCGAATGATTGGATTGCATTAGAACAAGCGATTAAGAATAATGATGATGCACTTAGTCAATTTGTAACACCGATTGTAGATTCTGTATATAATTTTGAAGGCTTGGAAAATCGTCTTCACGATGTAGTAGGTTATATGGATGAACGTTTAAAACGCGGTCTTAACTGGCTCAGTATGATGGTTACTATGGCTCCATTACTAGGTCTATTGGGTACTGTAGTCGGTATGATTCGCTCATTCGCTGCTGTTGGTGGTGATATCGGTGCCCCTACTGTTATTACTGGTGGTGTATCCGAAGCGTTGATTGCAACGGCAACAGGGCTTTCAGTAGCCATCGTAGCATTAGCTATCCATAGCTGGTGCACAAGTAAAGTAAATTATGATATTGCAAAATTGGAACAACGCTTAGGTTCTATCTTGGATTTATATATTAGGAGTCAACGATGAAACGTAGTTCAGTAGGGATACAAAAAGAACCTACCATCATGATTATACCTATGATTGATATTGTATTTTTCTTGCTCGTATTTTTCATGATGAGTACGTTATATATGAATACAGAGGAACAAATTCCACTCAATTTGCCAAAGGCCTCTGCATCAACGGCAAAAACGATTGAGCCGATTACGATTTCGCTCACAGCTACTCATAAGATGTATTTGAACGAACGTGAAATTAGACCTGATGATTTGGGCAATGAAATTCAAGGCATCGTTGCGAAGGAACCACAACAAGCTTTTATCGTCCGTGCATCTGAAGATATTGCGTATAAGGATGTTATTAGCATTTTGGATAATCTCAAGATGAGTGGTGCTCGATTTGTCAGCGTAGCGACAGAACGGAAGTGATCCTATGGTGAGTAAACGATATGGCATTCCTTTTATCGCTGCATTGGTGGTCAACTTAGCATACTGGGGTGTTGTAGGCGATTTGTTCGGCCATTTAAAACCACCAGAAACGCCAAAGAAAGATTTGGTCATCAATCTTGACATGGTGCAACCGGAACCTCCTGAGCAGGAGAAGAAACAGCAAGAGAAAATTGTCTCTGATGATAAAGAAAATGCTGCGGGCGGTAAGTCGGGTAGTGTATTACCGGATTTATCGGGAAAACCGACACCGGGCTTGAAAAATCTTAACCCTTATCTAGGTGGCAATGAAGCGGCTAGTGTAAATCTACATGGGAATACAGATAACCCAGTGGGTATTCCAGGTGATGGTGATACATCAGGTCCAGGTGGTGGCCCCGTTGGCAATGGTGGCAAAGCAAATGACGGCCCTGGTACACAGGGCGGCAATCCTGGGACTAGTGATACGGAAGGTTCGGGATACTTTGATGTTTCCGGTTATCGTGCTAGTTTAGATGCCAATAAAGTCATGCCAGCACAAGCTGTACGAAGAGGAATTACAGGGACAGTCACTATTAGGGTTTATTTTGATGGCGAAGGTAATTATGTAAGTGCTGAAATTGAGAGGAGTAGCGGCTCTAGCCTTCTTGATAATGATGCATTGGCACTGGCGGCTAGGTCCGGTGGTGCTACAAATACGACCGGAGAACCTAAATCAGACATTTTTTATATAAGATACGAACTTGAATAGAGATGTATACAGTTGGAATGTGTCTGAAGTGAATTAAATGAATTACAACTTATGTAGTGGGGATGAGAGTGTTCATATCCCCTACAACCAAATTGCCCACTGTAGTTCGAAGGCTACAAATTAACAGAATTAACATAGTTTTAATAAAACATATAGGATGGTGAATGAAATGAATAAACGTGTATATGTGGCCACAATGATGGCGTTACTTAGTATGAGTGTAAATGGTTATGCGGTAGATATGACAACTAATCAGAATCAAGAGTCGTCCAATGTAATAAATGTTACCGCTAATCGCACAGCCCTCCTAGATTTGGACACACCTGTAGCGATGAATGTAATTACACCTGAAGAGTTAAAAAATACTGGTGCTACTACTGCTTTTGATGCGGTGGCGACCGTACCAGGAGTAACAATAAATTCTTATGGTGCTGGCGGTGCCGATTTTGGTGGCATGGATAGCCGTACGAATATTCGAGGCCTTGACCGTGGTGCCCTTGTTCTTGTAAATGGCGTGCCTATGAACCTCAATGGCAAAGGTGGACTCGGTTCTATTCCTACGAGTGCCATAAAACGTATCGAAGTAGTGAAAGGAGCTGCTTCTACATTGTATGGTGCAGAGGCATTAGGTGGTGTTATTAACGTTATTACCAAGACTCCATCTACAGAGGGTGGCTCTGCTACAGTTGCTGTAGGTAATCGTGGGTCTAAGCGTTTTGATGTGTCATACGGTACAGAAAAGTTTATCATTGGTATTGATAGAAAATATTGGGGTACACAGGATCCATCCACACCGATTCGCTACGACTATGCAGGTACTAAACACTACGATTACTATAGTACTCGCAACAAGGGCGATTCGTTGGGGCTCTTTATGAGTGGTAAGCTTTCAGATAAGGTAACATTGAATTTTAATCGTGCTGAAAGTAAATCGTCCTTTGGTCTAATCAGTACGGAAACAAATCCGGTTAATCAAGCAAGACATTCTACGACGTATCATTATAAGGATGATCGCAATAATGCTTCCTTAATTTATAAGGACAAGGGTACTACAGGAACCTTGTTCTATAATGACCGTACGATGCGTGGTACGAGCCGGGCGCACAATACGTCCCAAGCTAAGGCGACTGAAACAAGCTATCAAGCACGTCAATATGGATTTGATGTACAGCATGAATGGGATTTTAGAGATGGTAAGGACTATTTAATCGCAGGTGTTACAGGTAAACAAGAAATCTATCATGCAACGGCTGTTCCTGTGTACATTCATCCTAAACGCAATAGTTATGCTGTGTATGGTAGTTATTCTTATGAAATTAATCCTAAATGGACATCTATTGTAGGTTTGCGTTACACCATAATCGATGACCCAATTAGGGATCAACATGTGTTGACGCCACAATTCCAATTGTTGCACTCTATCAATAAACAATCCTCCATGTATGTGAACATAGGGAAAGCTTTTACAATGCCTAGTTTGAGCGATACATTCCGTAGCGTTAGCCGTCGTTATACAGCGGTAAGCAGCAAAAATCTCAAACCAGAAGAGGGTTGGAACTATGAAATTGGGTACAAGCGGATTAACAAAAAGGATGATTGGAAGGTTGATGTGTTCTATATGGATTTCAAAAACTTCTTCCAATGGCAACCGGATGCAAATGGTCGACCTTTGGTGCGAGTAAATGGCGGGAAATTCCGCAACGTGGGCATCGAAGCCGAATATGGTAGACGTTTATCCGACCGCCTCAAATTGAACGTGAGCGGATCTTACTCTAATCCAAGACAAAAGGAAATGAATGAAAATTACTGGAAACAAGCGGCCCCTAAATTGCAATTCACTACAGGCATTCGCTATGAAAGCCCAACGTGGGAAGCAGGCACATCCTTTAGCTTTGTTACAAAACGGTTGCGCAATCGAGATGGTGGCTTAAACCCTAATATTGCCCTTTGGAACGCTTATGTGGGCTATCATTTCAATAAGGATGCAACACTTCGTCTAGATGCACGCAATTTGTTAGACCGTCACAACGTTATCACCAATGGGGATTATGAATACTGGGGTGACCCATTCACATATGAATTGAGTTATACACAAAAGTTCTAATATTTATTTGTAGAGATTTATATAAAATCCAGTACTGATAGGGGGTATGGGTTTTGTGCAGTCCTTTTAAATGTGTAATAATACAATTATGTAGTTTTTATGAATAACTAGTGTATATTACGAGGGATTTGTTATGAACACTCTTAAGAAACGACGGACTTCTGTACTTATAGGATTGGCTTTGATGGGATTATCTGTGAATGCATATGCCGCGGATGTAATGGCTACGGCAGATATTCCTACTACGGTAGCATCTACTGAAGTAAATGGCGCACCTGAAAGCCATGTCATTAATGTAACAGCTAATCGGATAGCATTGTTGAACCTAGATACGCCGGCAGCGATGGATGTTATTACGGACAAAGATATCATGAATAGCGGTGCTAAAAATGCCTTTGATGCGGTGAACATGGTGCCTGGTATTACATCCTTCTCCTATGGCGCATCTGGCCTTGAATATGGTGCCATGGACAGTCGTGTTAATATTCGTGGCCTAGAACGAGGTTCACTTATTCTCGTCAATGGCGTACCGATGAACCTTAATGGTAAGGGTGGTCTTAGTTCTATTCCAACAGGTTCTATTGCACGTATTGAAGTATTGAAAGGCGCTGCATCTGCTTTATATGGTTCTGATGCAATGAGTGGCGTTGTAAATGTTATCACTAAAACACCTACTAAAGAAGGTGGCTCTGCTACTATTGGGGTAGGCAATATGGGCAGTCAAACCTATAAAATCAACTACGGCACGCCGCGTTTCTTGATTGGTGTTGAACGGGGATTCTTTGGTAAACAAGACCCGTCTACACCGGTTCGTACGGATTCGGTGAGTCACCCTCGTGGGTATGAATACTATACAGCACGGGATAAGGGGAATTCCTTAGGTGTATTCATGAGCGGCAAATTGAGCGACAAGGTGACATTGAATTTTAGTCGATTTGAAGGCAAGTCTGCCTATGCGCAGTTGAGTACAGAAAGCAATGCGACGAATCGTAATCGCCACTCTACAACATATGCATATAATGATTCTAAGAACAATGCGTCCTTGATTTATAAGGATGGAAATACGACGGGCACACTCTTCTATAATGATCGAGATTTGAAGGGAACAAATCGTAAACATAGCCTTCCATCCTATACATCTAATGATAGTAACTATATTGCTCGTCAATATGGTTTTGATGTACAACACGAATGGGATTTTAGAGGGGGTAAGGATTATTTAATCGGCGGTGTACTTGGTAAGCGTGAAACATACCGCACTACATCAGGCCCTGTATATGCAAGCCCTCATCGCCATAGTTTAGCTCTTTATGGTAGTTATTCCTATCAAATCAATCCTACGTGGACTACCATTGTAGGGTTGCGTTATACGGATATCAAGGATCCTGTAAAGAATCAACATGTATTGACACCACAGTTCCAATTGAATCACCGTATTAATAAAGAATCTTCTGTATATATGAATGTAGGCAAAGCTTTTACCATGCCTAATCTAAGCGATACATTTAAAACGGTAAATCGACAATATCAATCGGTTAGCGGGCGTAATCTAAAACCTGAAGAAGGTTGGAACTATGAATTAGGTTACAAGCACATTACCGATAAAGATAGTTGGAAGGTGGCTGCATTTTATATGGATTTCAAGAATTTCTTCTCTTGGAAACCAAATAGCAATGGCCGTTATACTATCCGTGTCAACGGTGGTCGATATAGAAATGTGGGCATCGAAGCTGAATATGGTCGCAAGTTGACAGACCGATTAAAGATGTCTGTTGGTGCATCGTATTCGAATCCAAAACAAATGGAAATCGATAAAAATTATTGGAAACAAGCCAATCCAAAATTACAATTTACAGGGGGGATTCATTACAATAGTTCCACTTGGACAGCCGGATCTAGTATAAATTTTGTAACAAAACGGATGAAGAACCGCGATGGCGGCATTAATCCAAATCTTGTAGCGTGGAATGCGTATGTAGGGTATCAGTTCAATGAAAACTCTTCTATACGACTCGATGCGCGTAACTTGTTGAATCGTCACAATGTTATTTCCAACGGGGATTGGGAATATTGGGATGAGCCATTTAATTATCAACTTAGTTACACTCAAAAATTCTAGAAGTATTCTTTAATTGTTTGGAATCATACAAGGAGTATCATCATGAACAAGAACATTGTGTATCTTATATGTCTGATGATACTCCTTTTTGTAGGTATAACCGGATGTGGTCCACAAGATGAAACGCGGACTTTTCCAAATACCCGTTATGTTGAAAGTTATGATGGGGTACGCGTGGTAGTGCCTGATCATCCGAAACGTATTTTAGCGTTGTCTTCTGCATACGATACGATTTTGCTAGGCCTTATAGAACCGGACCGATTAGTAGGTATTAATAAATTATCCACCTATCCTGAGTACTCCATGGAAGCGGAGCGAGCAAAGCTTGTAAAACCAGTTATGAGTTCATATCCATTAGAAAAAATTATCGCCTTAAATCCTGATTTGGTGATTGCTCCTGACTATACGACGGTGGACGTCATAGAAGGTTTGCGCCATATGGGGATACCAACAGTTGTTGTAGCTGGGGGTTCTACAGTAGAAGGGGTCATTAAGAATATAACGGATATTGCTAATATCGTAGGAGAACCGGAAAAAGGACAGTTTTACGATACTAAAATCCGTCGTGAAATGGGTGAATTGAAACGTCTTGGTGCTTCTATATCACCAGAGCAGCGTAAGAGCGTATTGTTTGTATCATCTATGGATGGCTATACGGGAACGGGCAGCCTCTTTGATGATATGTGTAGATACATGAGTATCAATAATGCACCGAGTGCGTTTGGGTTACCACTGAGAACACCTTTTGGGGAAGAACGAGTGCTTGCCATGAATCCAGATTTTATCTTTATTCCATCCTATAAGGGGATGGATAAGGGGTTATCAGATAGGTATTTAGAAAATCCAGCCTTTGAAAATTTACCAGCTATTAAAGAACATCGTGTTAAGCCTTTACCAGCGGCGTATTTATATACAATGAATCAGCATATCGGTGAAGCGATGCTTGCTATTATGCATACTGTATATCCTCAGTTAGAAAGGAATTCTCATGACTAAACAGAAACAAAAAATCATGGCAATTACCATAATTGGGGGATTGCTGTGTATTGTGAGCTTATTAGCACTACATCTAGGGTCTATCATGATTCCTATCGGCGGTGGTATACAAAGTATCTTAAATGGTATAGGTATACCGATACACTTTACAAATCCTATTACATCAGAACAGGAGGCGGTATTGTGGTTTATCCGCATGCCTCGTCTCATCATAGGTCTCCTTGTAGGTGGTGCATTAGCCTTGGCTGGTGCCGTTATGCAAGGCGTTTTCTCCAACCCATTAGCGGATCCTGGTATTATGGGTGTATCTGCAGGGGCATCCCTTGGCGCAGTGATCGCCATTGCTCTTGGCGTAACATCTCTTGGTATGTTTTATATGCCTGCCTTTGCCTTTGTTGGCGCCTTTGTATCCGTTGGTATTACTATTATTTTAACCTGGCGCAATAATAAGCTCGATACGACGACCTTATTGCTCGCGGGCGTAGCTGTGAGCATGTTACTTGGTGCTTTTACATCGGGCATTTTGACGATGATTAACGAATACCGTTTGCGTGAATTCCTATTCTGGATGGTCGGTGGCCTTGATTTCCGTCGTTGGGATCATGTGGCACTAGCTGTAGGGCCTATCGTGACAGGCAGCGTTATTTTGATGATGCTTGGCCGTCATCTTAATGTCCTTGTTCTTGGCGATACTGAGGCCCGTGCTTTGGGGTTGCCTGTTATGGTGTATCGCATGTTGTTTTTATTTCTTGCATCTGTTGTTACGGCCACTGCTGTGTGTGTTAGTGGTTCTATTGGATTTGTAGGCCTTGTAGTGCCTCATATTGTACGCCTCTTGGTAGGACCAGATCATCGCATATTATTGCCTATGTCAGCCGTAGGTGGTGCATTGTTTCTTGTTTTCTGTGATACATTGGGACGCGTCGTGGCACAACCCGTAGAAATCCGCGTTGGCATTATGACGGCTCTATTAGGGGCACCGTATTTTTTATACTTGCTTCATTGCTTGCGTCGAAAAGGAGGGGCCTAATGAAACTAGATGTTCAATCTCTATCCGTCACATTGGGGAACTCCAATATCGTAAAGGATGCGTCCTTTGCTATTGACCGTGGTGAGTTTGTCGGTATTATCGGACCTAATGGTTCAGGGAAAACGACCTTATTAAAAACCTTGCGTGGTCTTTATCCTACGTCTGGTGGTCATATTTTGTGGGATGGTAAGAGTATCGATACCTTGAGCGATAAGGAAATTGCTCATCATGTGGCGTATATGCAGCAGTCCGTAGATGTTTCCTTCGATTATGAAGCCATAGATATTGTAATGACGGCCCGTTATCCGTACTTAAAATGGTGGCAACAAGAGGGCCCCGGAGATAAAGCTATCGTAGAAAAGGCGATGAAAGAGGTGGGTGTATATCACCTGAGACATCGCTCCGTACAAAACCTTAGCGGTGGTGAGCGACAGCGGGTATTTTTGGCCAAGGCACTGGCACAACAAACAGAGGTGTTATTACTAGATGAACCGACGGCTGCTCTTGATTTGGTGTACGCTGATGATATCTTTCACGAAGGTCGTAGATTATGTGACGAAGGCAAAACGATTCTAATCGTCGTCCATGATTTAGAATTGGCTGCCAAATATTGTACTAAGCTCGTCTTAGTAAGTGATGGTCACATCGTAGATGTAGGGACGCCGCGAGATGTGTTGACGGCGGAAAACTTGCGGAATGCATTCCATTTATCCGCTGCGGTCTACGATGACCCGTACTTTAAACAACAACGAATCTTTGTATTCCCTAAGGGAACTACAAATATTGATGATTTTAAACAAACAGGTGGTAGTACAGACATGTCTATCGATCCTGCGTTGAAATAAAATTTTTTATCATGAGTTGAGATAAGATGTTTCTATCCTAAATGAGGTTAGGCTTATGTTATATCCATTTACTGCTATTGTGGGCCAAGAGGAAATGAAATTAGCCCTGTTACTCAATGCTATTAATCCATCCATTGGTGGTGTGTTAATTGAAGGTGAAAAGGGCACTGCTAAATCTACGGCGGTTCGTGCACTAGCGAATCTGTTACCTCCTATGGAACTAGGGGCTGATGCAATGACCGTTGTGGAACTTCCTATTAATGCTACAGAGGACCGTGTTGTAGGGTCTATTAATTTAGAAAAGGCCCTACAGGATGGGGTGAAAGCCTTTGAACCGGGCATTCTACAGGCTGCCCATCAAAATATTCTCTATGTAGATGAGGTTAATCTATTAGATGACCATATTGTAGATATTTTACTTGATGTAGCAGCTATGGGTGTCAATACGGTAGAGCGTGAAGGGGTGAGCCACTCTCATCCATCTCGCTTTATCCTCGTAGGAACAATGAATCCCGAAGAGGGTGACCTTAGACCTCAGCTGCTAGATCGTTTCGGTTTATCCGTCATGGTCTATGGTGAGCATGATCCAGCACAACGGATGGAGGTTATCAAGCGCCGTCTTGCCTTTGGCGACGACCCGGTAAGTTTCGTAGCGTCTTATGCGGAATCGGAACGAGCATTACACGAACGCTTATTACAAGCTCGGGAATTATTGCCAAGCATCATTCCCACCGATGATGTATTGTTGAAAATTGCAAGCATTAGTATTGGTGTTGGCGTTGATGGTCATCGTCCAGATATTACGATGATGCACACTGCTCGTGCACACGCAGCTTTTTCTGGTCGAAGTCAAATTATAGATGATGACCTTAAGGTGGCTGCCCATTTGGCATTGAAACACCGCTTGCGTCGTCTTCCATTTGAAGAGCAAGGTCATGACGAAGACCGTATTGATATGGTAGTTTCTGCGGCGCTTGAGGGCTAGCTATGGATCCATCTGTGCAAGAGGCTCTCAAAATAGGCCTTGTAAATAATCAGATTCATACCCTTGTTATTTCTGGTGGTACTGGTGTGGGTAAAAGTTATATCCTGCGCCAGTGCCTCGAGGCATGGCATATTCCCTATCGTTTGATACCCATTTATGTAGAAAATTCACAATTACAAGAGACTATCGATTTTGAAGCGTCTCTAGAGCAGGGCAAGATGATTATGTCCGCAGGTCTTTTAGATGACACTAGCACTCGATGCTGGGTTGTCGATGATGGGCACGTTCTGGCGCCTGAGGTTCGTCATGCCTTATTAGTAGAGGCGAAGCGACGTCAAATACTGCTCATCATGACTATCAATCATGGAGATAGAACACTAGATGATGCGGAGTGGGAACTCGTCGATGTGCATGTATCTATGGCTGCACCTACACTAGAATCTCGTATAGCTGTGTTGCAACAAAATCGAGAAGAAATTCAATGTGTTGAAGCATCTATAGCAGGGGATAATCAATCAGACTTGGACGATGCCTTATGTGAGGAGGAAACTAGCTCAATAGATGTTATTTTAGCTGAGGATATGTTATCTCTCATAGCTACTAAACGAGTTCAGAATATTGCTGTTTCGGATGCCATGCTTTCACTAGCCATATCCTATGCACTACAAGCACGCACTGTAGGACATGGTGCAGAATACGTATTGCTCCAAGTTATGAAATCTCTTGCAGTTCTTGATGGCAGCTCTTACTGCAAGCCCATCCATGCAGACCGAGCCGCTTTATATGTCTTGCCCCATCGTATGAAGCGAGATGAAGTATCAGAATCTCAATCATCACAAGGGGATAATGGAAGTAGTGCAAATAACCAAAATCAGTTACAAAAGAGTGCGGAAACAATAGAGGACTCTGACGTAGAGAATTCAAGTAATTCTAATGCAAGAGATTCTAATGATAATAAATCCAATCCGAATGAGTCGGCAGATTCTAATGATGATATTTGTAGCACCGGAGATGGAGTGTCTAATCAAGACGTATCCGGCAACGCTAATCAAGAAGAAACTAGCGGCACTAATGACGCTAACCCTAAGGAAGCTGATAGTTCTGATTTAAGAAGCACTGATGCTGATGTATCTAACGGGCTATCTTCTGTATCCTTGCCGGATACTGTTGCCCGTATAGCTAACCAGATGTTTCATTGGAAATTACAGTCTTATAAGACGGTAGACCGCCAGTATCGCAAGGGTTCTGGTCGTCGCCTCATGACTAAGACAAAGGATACTCGAGGACGCATGATTCGAGCCTATCAAGATGAACATGCTCTTGAGGACTTAGCCTTAGTCGATACATTGCGAGCGGCAGCGCCGTATCAACGGTTGCGAGCTGCTGTTAAGGTGGAGCAAGAAATACAATCTACGCAGTCTCTGCCATTAGAACAGCAAGAAGCTAAGGGATTATCTATAGTGATAAAACCACAGGACTATCGCCGTAAAGCTCGAGAAAAACGTATTGGCGCATACCAGCTCTTTGTGGTGGATGCTAGCGGTTCTATGGCGGCACGGCATCGTATGGAGGCCACGAAATCCGCTATTTTGAGCCTCTTGAGGGATTCCTATATCCATCGTGATTCAGTAGGACTCATTGCCTTTCGCAAGGAATCGGCAGAGGTATTATTGCCGTTCACCCGTAGCGTAGAGCGCGCAGAGCGACTATTAGCATCTATGCCTACAGGTGGTAAAACGCCATTAGCTCACGGTTTACGCATGGCCTACACCATGTGTGATAGATTGTTGCGTGTCCATCGGGCAGAACGCATTCAGATTATATGTATCACCGATGGTCGAGCTACGTCGGGTGATTCTGAGGATCCAGTAGCAGAGGCTAAACAATGGGCTCGTATTCTTGGAACCTTGCCTGTGGATTGTATCGTTATCGATACGGAAACGGGCTTTATCAAGCTAGGCCTTGCTAAGGAATTATGTAAATTAATGAATGGCAGTTATTATGCCATGGATACTATTACGGCGGATGATATTTTACGAGTATCGCGGAGGTAGATCATGAGTCGTCTCATGTATATTTCTAATTTAGGAAAACAAATCCAATATATAGAAAAGGCTGTTGCCACCTATCCTGAATTGATACAGGGTGAGGTGGACATCTGTAATATGAAAAAACAGCCCCTTTGGGATGAGGTTTTTGAAAGCCGCCTACGCGCTGCAGATGTTGTTCTCGTAACGAATATGGGGGTTGGCTTAGATTCGCCATTTTTAGAACGTCTAGAGCGTTGGCTGTATGCGCATCATCCTAAGTATTGGATCGATGTGGTAGAGCCTAAGAAAACAGATATTCTCTATCGCAATATAGACGAAAATCAACGGAGACTTCTTGAAAGCTATCGCCGCACCAGTGGCGTCATGAACTATGTGCGCCTTATTAACGGTGCTTTCAGTATAAAACCAATCTCCGAATGGGAGGAACCTGTCCACATTCCGTGGCAAGCCATCATGGGCCGCGATGGAAATATCTACGAAACCTATGATGAGTTCATGGAGGCCGAAGGAAATCCAGATTGGCCGTCCATCGCGGTGTATTTCTATCGCGACGAATGGGTTATGGGAGATATTGAGTATCAACAGGCCTTATTCGAAGAGATTTATAAACATCAGTACAATCCGATTATCTTTTATGGACAGTATGGCTCGAATCCTCGTGTAGGCATTCCTAATATGAAGCTGTCCATGAATCATCTCTTTGGTAAGGATGTATTCCCCTTTGATGTGCTCATAAATACTTGTAAATTCTCCTATCAGTCCTTAGGGGCGCAAACTTTGGAGGAATTAAAGTTTCAGGATGTGCCTATCATTCAGGGCTATACCATATACATGGATGAGAAAACCTGGGCTGCAGATCCACAAGGTGTGACGCCTTTAGATGTGAATTTATCCATATCACAACCGGAACTAGATGGCGTCATTCAAGGTGGCGTTGTGGCTTGTCAAACTTATGACGAGCAGGGGCATTATATGTATTTACCTGTGAAAGAACGCATTGCTGCTGTTGTAGAACGGGCCATTAAATGGTCTAAATTGCGCCATATTCCAGTATCAGAGCGGAAGGTGGCCGTTATATTACATAACTATCCGCCTAAAAACTCCAATGTTGGGTCCGCTGCAGGACTTGATACACCTGAATCGGTACGACGACTATTACGGGTCATGCAAGACGAGGGCTATACCGTAGATACTGTGCCAGAAACGAGTGCAGAGTTGATGGATATAGTCACATCTCATATGACGAATGACAGGTCTATGCTCACTGATGAGCTCTTAGCTTCTGCAGAAGGGCGTTTGAGTAGTGCTGATTACAAAACGTATTTTGAAACGCTGCCAGCAGATACGCAAAAGGCTATGATCGAGTTTTGGGGCGCGGCGCCAGGAGATGTCTTTGTCTACGATGATGAAATCATTATCCCTGGATTCTCCAATGGCAATCTATGGATTACGGTGCAGCCACCTCGTGGTTTTGGGGAAAATATATCTGCTATTTATCACGACCCCTGTTTGCCACCGCCACATCAATATATAGCCTTTTACCATTGGGTACGTCATGTTTTTGAAGCGGATGCGGTCATTCATGTAGGTACCCATGGCTCATTAGAATGGCTGCCTGGTAAAGGCGCTGGCCTCAGTGCTAGTTGTTATCCTGAAATAGGCATTTCTAGTTTGCCTAATATTTACCCTTACTGGACGACTATCATAGGTGAGGGTATTCAGGCAAAACGGCGTAGCTCCGCTTGTTTAGTAGGCCATTTATCGCCACCGATGACGACAGCTGGTCTATATGATGAGTTTGAAGAACTAGAAGCCTTGCTCGATGAGCATAGTCATTTTGAGCAAGAGCATCCTGAGAGTGTATCGGATATAGAGAACGTGATTCGAGAGAAAACCATGGCGTGTCATCTCATCGATGAAGAACAAGGCGCTACGATGGAGATGGACGATCTTATTACAGCTGTTCATGAAAAGTTAAGCGACCTAAAGCATATGCAGATGAGAAATGGCTTGCACATTTTAGGGCAAGGACCTGAAGGTGTAGAGCTAGAGGAATTTATTACCGCCATTGTACGGACGCCACAAGGAGATATTGCATCGGGTCTTGAAATCTTAGCCGAAGAATTAGGTTATGATTGGTCCTATATAGAGCAACATGCAGGGGACGTAAATGATGAGGGGATTCGTTATAGTAACATCATTGATCAAATTTGGAATGAACTGCGTGCGTTTGTAAGGTATGTGGTGAATACACCAGATTATACAGTACCAGAACGGCTAGCGCCTTTGGCCGCAGTCATTGTGCGCGAGTATATACCTAAATTAGGGCAAACAAAGAATGAGATTACATCCATTTCGCAGGGCTTGCAGGGAAAATATGTTGAACCCGGCCCTGGTGGGGCTCCTTCCAGTGGTCAAGTTGATGTATTGCCTACGGGGCGTAACTTCTATGGCCTCGATGAACGGGCACTACCCACAAAGATTGCTTATCAGCTAGGCATAGACTTGGCAGACCAAGTCATTGCTGATTATATCTTAAACGAACAACGGTACCCTGAAACGGTAGGCATCATTCTTTGGGCTACAAGCAATTCTAGAAGTCATGGTCAGTGTTTAGGTGAGTTTCTCTACTTGCTAGGGATTCGGCCTAAATGGCAGTCTGGTGGTCGCGTGTCAGGCTTAGAAGTGATTCCGTTAGAGGAATTACAACGCCCGCGTATCGATGTAATGGGGCGCATCAGTGGCCTCATTCGAGATATGATGCCTACTGCCATTAGTTGGCTTGATAAGGCCGTGGAAATGGTGTCAGAACTAGATGAGTCCCCAGATGATAACTATGTAAAAAAACATATTCACGATGATGTAGATTGGCTCGTTGAGCAAGGTGAGGATCCTTTGTTGGCGACTAAAAAGGCGCGACTTCGCATCTTTGGGGACCCGCCACAGGCCTATGGTACAGGTGTGGGCGCCTTGATAGAAGTCAAAAATTGGGAGTCTGTACAAGATATTGCACAAGTGTATAGCAAGTGGAGTAGCTTTCACCTACACAAGGATATTCCTCAGGATATGAGGCTATTCCAGCGTCGATTAACGACCATGGATGTGACCATTAAAAATGAAGATAATCGGGAAACGCATATGTTAAGCGCTGACGATTATTATAGCTATCACGGTGGTCTCATTGCAGCGGTACGGACTGCAAAGGGCAGTGCGCCTCGTGCCTATGTGGGGGATAGCACCGACCGTAGCCGAGTTGTGATGCGGTCCTTGTCGGATGAGCTGCGCCGCGTTGTGCAAGGGGAAACACAAAACCCGAAATTCATTCAAGCTATGATGAATCATGGTTACAAAGGTGCATCGGATATGTCCAATGTGGTATCCCATAGCTTTGGCTGGGATGCGACGAGCGATATAGTGCCCGACTGGGTCTATGAAGGTTATGCTAACAAGTATGCCTTAGATACAACGGTGCAAGACTGGATGCGTGATGTAAATCCGTGGGCCTTGCAGCGTATTGCCGAAATTTTGTTAGAGGCCGCTCAACGTGGCTACTGGGATGCATCTCCAACGATGCTAGAGGATTTGCAGTCCTTATATATTTCCATAGAAGGTGTTATAGAAGGTCGTTAATATGAAACAAAGAATATCGATTATATGCGCCATACTGATGATGGTATTGTTTGTGGTCGGTTGTGGTCCTGCACAAACGGGGACTACGGGCGCTACACATCAGGTTACGGATGGTACAGGCACGATTGTTACGGTGCCTAATGAGCCAAAGCGCATCGTTCCTATTGCGGCGAGTACAGAGGATATTGTCTTATCCTTAGTGGATCCAAACAGAGTAGCTGCCGTCGGCACTGTACCTAATAATGTGCCCGACGCGTCGGCCAAGGTAGAAAAGCATGTGAAAGCATCTGCTGAGTCCATGCTTTCTGTACAGCCTGATTTAGTATTAGTTCCAAATTGGATGTCTCCCGATGCTATTGGGGAAATGCGCAATATGCAGATTCCAGTGTATGTATATAAGACGCCTACTACAGTAGAAGAAGCAAAGGCTACTATTCATGAGATTGCAGGGCTGCTACATGCCTCTGATGAGTCCATGATTGCCAGTATGAATGCAGATTTGAAAACTGTAGAAGAACTGGCCAATAAGTATAGTGGAGAGCGCCCCTTAGTGGCGTTTTATTCCCAATTTGGTTTAACAGGCGGCAAGGGTTCAACCTTTGATGATATGTGTAAATACTTAAAGGTTAACAATGCGGCCGCTCAAGTAGGTTTAGGCCCTTTTGATAATGGGACGAGAGAGGATTTAATAAAATCCAACCCAGATATCATTTTTATTCCTTCCGTGGCCTATACTTCAGATGGCACTACGCCAGAAACGGTGGAACAGCTTTATTCTGATCCAGCTTTGCAAGGGGTTAAGGCCATCTCCAATCGTCGTGTGTTCCTCGTAGATTCTTCACAGGTTATGAGTTATTCCCAATTTATGACCCGTGCAATGGTATCTATGGCACAAAATATATATAGTATGTAGTTATAGTTTAGCGTGTATGGAGGTTTTTATGAAAGTATCAAAGAAACAACGTTTATCTCTGTATGTGGGATTAGCTCTTGTGTTTGGTAGCACGGTTAGTGCGCCTAGCGTATTAGCTGCTGATGCACAGGATTCCCATACCATTGTCGTTACTGCAACGCGCAGTGAACAACAGCTTTCACAAGTACCAGCTAGCGTAGGCGTAGTCACGGGCGACGATATCCGCGAACGTCACGTGACTAACATGAATGAAGCGATGCGTATCGTACCGGGCGTAGATATCAATACGTACGGTGGTGGCGTAGGTTACACGAATTCTAATGCATTCCGCATCAATGGTTCCGACCAAGTGCTATACTTGGTTGATGGCGTCAACATGGGTGCGGCTGGTGTGAATCCGCCGATGACGATTCTGAAAGACATGTCTGGCATTGACCGCGTAGAAGTACAACGTGGTGCGGGTTCCACATTGTATGGTTCTGGTGCTATCGGCGGTGTAGTTAACGTAATCACTGCAAAGCCTGAACAAGGCGTGCAAACTAAGCTGCGTGTAATGGGTGGCAGCAATGATTTAGAGCAATACGCAATTACGAACGAAGGTAGTAAAAACGATTGGTACTGGCGCGTAGCCTTACAAAAGGACATTATCGGTTCGTATAAGGATGGTCATGGTGTGCGTATTCCGCAACATAGCAATAGCCATAATGGGTCCTTTATGGTAGGCAATACAATCAATGATAAAAATGATGTAAAGGTATTCTATGATACCTATCGTGGCGATGTAATGTACTCTGACCATTTGGGGGCCCTCAACCACATTCGTTATGGTACAGAAGCAAGTGACTCCTTACGCGCTATTTGGAACAATAAAATCAGTGACCGCTGGAGTCATCAATTATACTTGATGAACAATCACTATAAAACGGTATACGATCGTTATCCAGTCGATGTCAAAACTCGTGGTATCGGCGATCAAGTAACGTATAAAGGAAAAGACCATACCGTAGTTGGCGGCTTTGATTGGCGCCAAGATAAGGTGGTTAATATGGGCGGTATCAAGCTTACGAACATGTCCTATTTCGTTCAAGATGAGTGGAAGGTGGCTCCAAAATGGACGGTAACACCAGGTGTTCGTCTTGACCATCACTCTTCCTTCGGTACACATACATCGCCATCCATTAGCGTTGGTTACGATGTGAACGCGAAAACTAATGTATATGCAGCGTACAAAGAGTATTTCTTGGCTCCTACACCATACCAACTCTTTGATGGCACAAATGGTAACCGTAATTTGAAACCTGAAACAGGTCGTGAATTTGATCTTGGTGTACATCACAAATTTGGTAAAACTTGGAACAGTAACCTTAGCTTCTTCAGCCGTCATACAAAGGACAGAATTGGTTGGGTTATGACAAATCCTGCTACGTTCGCAGGCCAATATCACAATTTTGATACTGAAAAAGCCTATGGCATCAATGCAGATGTACGCAAACAATTGACGAAACATTTGGCAGCTCGCCTTGGCTATACGTATACACATATCGATGCAACACCAACACGTAAAGCAAATCGTGATGGCTATATTCCTAAACATGCGGTTAATGCAGGTCTCGATTACAACGATGCTAAATGGGATGCTCATTTAGATATTCGCGGTATCATCGACCGTCCAGGCACTGCTGCTAACATCTTCCCTCGTACAACATATTGGATTACTGATATCAGTGCTAACTATCGCGTACGTGAAAATGTGACTGTATTTGGTCGCGTTAATAACCTATTTGATACATACTACGCAGAACAATCTAACGTACGTTGGGGCAATGCAGGTGATTGGTGGCCAGGTCAAGGTCGCAACTTCCGCTTCGGTGTAGAGGTTACAATCTAGGAATTACATAAAATATAAGAAAATTGATAAGGCCATTAGTTAATATGATAAAACTATAGATTTTCTCTTGTAAAAGCACTATAATAGAATGTATCTATATATATCAATGTATGCGTGTTACAGCCTTATTTTTGTGAAAGGCGTTTATTTAGAGGAGTTGGATTCTGTATGGAACTACCGGTTTTATCCCCGTATATGATGGCTCGCAAGCCATCGGGAATCCGCATGGGGCAAATTAAATTTTTAGAGCGAAAGAACCCACCTATTTTGGTAAATGGTTCTATTGGTAATGTTATGCGTCCTATGCATCCCGCCATGCAGCGCCGACTATTTACTCTAGGTGGACCAAATAGTCCTTTCAGTACAGGCATCGTACCCTATGTACCAACAACGGGGACCGATGAATGTCGTGAAGCATTCTTGCATATTTTGCGTAGCCAAGGTTTCGATACAACAGGCCTTAATGTACTCGTTACAGATGGTGCGTCCATGGCGATGGAAATCATCATGCTTGGCGTTTGTGGCGGTGCAGGCGAAGAGGAACGTCCTCTATTGATGTTCAATCCGTCCTACACGAACTACGATGCGGTAGGTCATCGCATTGGTCGTAAAACGGTAACCGTAGAACGACGCCTCAATGAAAATGGCGAATTTGAATTGCCATCCATTGAAACCGTGGAAAAACGCATTATAGAAACAAAACCAGGGGCATTGTTGATTATTCCTTACGACAATCCAACTGGTCAGCTATTCAGCAAGGAAACTTTGATTGAATATGCATCTTTGTGCGTAAAATATAATTTATGGATTATTTCCGACGAAGCCTATCGTGAATTGGCCTACGAAAAAGGCAAGGAAACATCTAGTATTTGGACATTGACGAATAAGGATGTACCAGGTATCGAAGGTCGTCGTATCAGTCTTGAAACAGCCTCTAAGGTTTGGAATGCTTGTGGCCTTCGCATTGGCGCCATCATTACAGACAATGCATTGTGCTATGAAAAATCTGTTGCTGAATATACGGCGAACCTCAGTGCCAATACACTTGGCCAATATATTTTTGGTGCCTTGGCTCATGAAAGCCACGCTGAGCTTCATAACTGGTATGAGCAACAACGCGATTACTATCGTGAAATGATTTATGAACTTCACAAGGGATTCAAAGAGGTAGAACCAGATTTCATTATCTCTAATCCAGAAGCGTCCATTTATTTCGTTATCGATGTACGCAATGTAGCAAAACCCGGCTTTGACGGCGTAGAATTTGCTGCTTGGTGTGCTGAACACGGCCGTGTGACCTTGGATGATGGCAATGACTATACATTGCTCATGGCTCCACTTAACGGATTCTACAGTGGTGCCGATAGCGAACACAATCCTGGTAAGACACAACTTCGCGTATCCTTCTGCGAGAACCCAGATCTTTTAAAACTAGCGCCTGTATTGCTATCTAAATTATTTAGAGCATACGAAGCGCAACGATAAATAAAACGTGTAAGGGCGAGAATCGATAGAACAGAAAAATAAATTTAAAAGGAGCTATAATGCTGAGAATAACTCTGGCATTATAGCTCCTTTTTGTGCCCTATGAAGTAGTGGTAGGACGTGGTATTTAGGTATTATCTTTTTCATAGTCTAGTCCCTTAGTAGATATGCCTATGCTTTGTTGTTGATTTAGCATAGAACTATCCTCTATTGATGGATAGGATGTGTCGTCTAAGGTTACTGTTTCCAATAATTTGTCGATATTATTTGCTTGGATGGATACTTCTTTGTTATACCATTCGCCAAACTCGCGGATAACTGTTTCATTGCGCCTATAATAGGTGTATTGGTCAATTTTTTGCGATTCCACAAGGCCTGCACGCTCTAACATAGTCATAAATGTAGATACAGACGATTGCGATACACCACAGCGCTTTTGAATACTCTTAACGCTAACGCTGTTTGGAAAATCGATGAGAGTTTTAGAGTGTACTTGAACACCGAATTCTTGCTCTGGGTGCTTTAGCCACAATATAATATCTAACCGATGTGGATTGGATAATGCTTTCAGAATTCTTTGCGGATCCATATGGCCTCCTTGAGGTAAATACCAAAATGTTGAGTGCCTTACTTTGACCGTGGTCTTGCATTATGCGGTCGTATTATATACGCGTCTTGCTCCGTATAGAGATAATTATTTACTTTTATCATACGCTAATTTTCATGTGAAAGCTAGGAAAATTTATAAATTTTTATGTACATGTGGTATGTTAAAAAGGTATTTTCCATGTGTATCGTGAATATATAATATATAGACTTATGTAAGTTAGGCTTTCATAAAAAGGAGCTGAGTATATGGCAATAGATCGAAATGAGAGATTTGATGTTATCGTCGTGGGGGCAGGACCGGCCGGTGCTGCAGCGGCGTTGCGTTTGGCGGAGCAGCGTGTGAAGGTGTTGGTCATTGAGCGCGGGATGGCGCCAGGTGCTAAAAATATGATGGGCGGCCGTATTTATACGCATTCCTTAGAGAAATTGGTGCCAGATTTTAGGGAACGAGCGCCGCTTGAAAGAAAGGTGACAAAGGAACGTATTTCTATCGGTGCTGGCAATGAGATGACGACCATCGAATATAGTTACCAAGATGTGAAAGAAAATGAAGAATCCTATGTTGTGTTGCGTGCTAAATTCGATAAATGGCTGGCTGAAGAGGCTGAGAAGAAAGGGGCTTTGCTCGTTTCTAATGTGCAGGTAACAGAGCTTATCACGGAAGGGGAAGGCAAAAAACGCCGCGTTGTAGGCGTGCGTTGCCACGATGATGAGGTGTATGCAAAGCTTGTTATCATCGCAGAGGGGGCCAACACAGTGCTTTTAGAAGAGGCTGGTTTAACTGGACCAACCGACCCTAAGACAATGGCTGTGGGTGTGAAAGAGGTATATAAACTTAAAAAAGAGGACCTCGAAAACCGACTTATGCTATCTGGTGATGAAGGCATGGCATGGCTCACGTTGGGCGATATGACAGATGGTCTACTAGGTGGCGGCTTCATATATACGAATAAGGATAGCCTTTCCGTAGGCATGGTAGTAGGCCTTGAGGACATCGGCTTGGCAGATAAATCAGTTGACGAAATGTTGGAGGCTTTCACCAGTCATCCTAGAATTGCACCACTTTTGAAAAATGGTCAATTAAAGGAACACAGCGCGCATCTTGTGCCTGAAGGCGGTTATAAAGCGATGCCAAAATTGGGCGGCAAGGGTTACATCGTCGTTGGTGATGCGGCGCGGATGTGCATGAATCTTGGATACACGATTCGTGGTATGGATCTGGCTATTGAGTCCGGCATGTGCGCGGCTGAGGCGGTCAATGTGGCACTACGCGATGAAAATATGGACCGCGTTACTAAATTGTACGAAAAACAAATCAAGGCGTCTTGGTTGTGTCGCGATATGAAATTGTATAAAAATATGCCGAAATTCTTGGCCACAAATCCGCGTATTTTTAATGAGTATCCTGCATTTGTAAACAATCTTATGCATGATGTATTCACCGTAAATGGCGATGGTGCGGTGCCATTGATGAAAAAATTATTGCGCCGCGTCAAGGATGTAGGCCTATTCAGATTGATTCATGATGCATGGAAAGGGGTGCGTTCCCTATGAAATTAGAAGAGCGTTTGGGCGCGAATAAATATTATGTAGATGAAACGTGTCCTCACATCATTATTGATGGTGAAAGCGTAAGCCGCGAAGAGGCGATGAAGCTCGTGAATGGTTGTCCTGCAGGTTTATACACATTGCAAGAGGACGGCACGCTTGCTTTTGATTTTGCAGGTTGTCTCGAATGTGGCACATGTCGTGTGTTGTGCGGATATACGATTGTTAAATCTTGGAAATATCCTCGTAATGCCAAGGGCGTAGAGTTTAGACAGGGGTGAGTGCATGGAATTATTAGTCTGTATAAAACAAGTACCGGATACGTCGGAAATCAAACTAGATCCGGAAACAAATAATCTCATCCGCACAGGCCTGCCTAGCATTGTAAACCCTTACGACATGCATGCTCTTGAGGCGGCTTTGACTGTGAAAGATCAAATTGAAGGCAGTCGCGTTACGGTTGTGACCATGGGCCCTCCACAAGCTGAAGAGGCATTGCGTCAATGCTTGGCACTAGGCGCTGATGATGCGGTGCTCGTAACTGATCGCGCTTTTGGTGGTGCCGATACATTGGCTACAAGCTATACGATTGCATCCGCTATTCGTCATATTCAACGAACCATGAACCGTCAATTCCAAATTATTTTCTGCGGTAAACAAGCTATCGATGGAGATACAGCACAGGTGGGCCCTCAAATCGCAGAGGAACTCGGTATGGCACAAGCTACCTATGCTTGTGAATTTTCCGTAGACCAAGCCTCTCAAAAGGCGATTGTAAAGCGGGAGCACGAGAACGGTTATGAAGTGATTGAAGCTCCGTTGCCATTGCTTGTGACGACGACAGCCGAACTTAACGAGCCACGTCAACCTGGCCTTTGGAGCTCCATTTACGCGAAACGATATACTATTAATCATATTACCTTGCGTGATATGCCTCATATTGATGAAAGCCGCATTGGCCTTACAGGTTCTCCTACGCGTGTGCGCAAGGTGTACCAACCACCGCTTCGTGGCAAGGTAGAAATGATTTCATCCATTGACGAAGGGGCGAAAAAGGTGCTTGAATTGGCGTACCATATCAAGCCTGAAAAGTTCGCACATCTTTTGGTGCCAAATGACACACCGATTGTAGAGGTGCAAGACGATGAGGGCATTGACGTAAATGACCCCGTACAGCGAGCTGCGTCTGTTGAAAGCATGGTGCCTAGCGAACCTAAGGCGGTAGATCCAAATACATTTGCAACCGAGGCCGCTAAAGCTGATGCTGTTTCCGAAGGAGGTGACCGATAATGACAAATTTTGATGAATACAGAGACGTTTTTGTCGTAGCTGATACCATCGATGACGTAGTGCATCCAGTTACGTATGAACTTATCGGTCAAGCCCGCCGCATCGCCAAGGAACTGGGCCAACTCGTGCAAGTAATGCTTCTCGGTGAAAATGTACAAGCTGAGGCAGAGGAACTTGTGGCTCATGGTGCCGATATTGTTCACGTTTTTGAAAGTCCCCTCTTGAAATACTACACTACGGATGGCTATACAAAGGTGTTAACGGACTTCTTCGAAGATCACAAGCCGAATATCCTTTTAATTGGTGCTACTAACAATGGCCGTGACCTTGCACCGCGCATGTCTGGTCGCATGCAAAATGGCGTTGTTGCAGACTGTACTATCTTAACGGTAGATACAGAAGAAGGCCTTGTAGAATGGACCCGTCCTGCATTGGGTGGAAATATTTTGGCGGAAATTATATCTCCAAACCATCGTCCACAAATGGGCTCTGTACGTCCTAATGTATTTAAAAAGCCGGAACGCATTGCGGATAGCTGGGGCCGTATTCAACTTGAACAATTTGAGCTCAAGCCGGAAGATATTCGCACAAAACGGTTAGATTTTATTCCTTTCAGTAAGACTGGTTATAACATCCAAGAAGCGGATATCATCGTAGCTGGAGGCCGTGGTATGGGTTCAAAGGAAAACTTTGATAAACTCTATGAACTAGCTGATGCTATTGGTGGCGTTGTAGGTGCTACCCGTCCACTTGTTGAAAAAGGGTGGATTGAATTGCCGTATCAAGTGGGCCAAACCGGCAAGACCGTAAGCCCTAAATTGTACTTGGCATTTGGTATCTCCGGTGCCATTCAACACGTGAGCGGCATCTCTGGTGCCGATACAATCGTGGCCATTAACAACGATCCAAAAGCGGAAATATTCCAACACGCGAACTACGGGATTGTTGGGGATTGTATGGAAGTTCTCAACGATATGTTGGCGCATTTAAAATAGAACATAAAAAGATTGGGCTATTATCTTAATTGCTGTAGAAGAAAGGCACCATTCCGAAAAACTCCACCGGCCGGGTCTGCCTCCGGCCTTCGGCCTCCGCAGGGCCAAAGTCGTTTTTCGAAATGGTGCCTTTCTTAAACTCTACAGTCAATATAGGACTAGGCCCAATCTTTTTATTTTCATTAAATCCTGCGCCGACATACTCGTTAGAATAATATAAATAGAAGTGTGGTAAAATGGTGTTATACATATCATAGATGAATGGATGTAGGGAGGTGATGTTGTGACTGCTGATAGTAATGGTTATGTAGGTTTTGGTGGATTTCGCAATGCACCAGTTGTTATAGGTGGTACAAGTTACACACCGCCTAATCCTATGGATTTAAATTCCTGTTGGGGTGAATTAATAGCTAGCTGCCAAGAGCTAGAGAATCATCCGTTGGAACAATCGCTTCTATTATATGCCGAGATGGCTCGTAACCAGTTCTTTGGCGATGGCAATAAACGAACTGCTCTGCTCATGATGAATGGAAACCTTATTCAGAATGGATTATGCCCAATTATGATAACGAAATCTCGCGAAGTAGAATATCGGACTGCTTTAATTGGATATTATGAAAGCCCTGAGCAACATCGCATTCAATTCTTCGATTTCCTAAAACAAGAACAACAAACCATGCTAAAATGCTGGGGCTATGAAATCCAAGATGTAAATGAAACCGAACTTGGTAAAACAATCGATACAAATCTAAAAGAAGGATCCACAAAACATAAATTATAATTGAGGCCCTGAATTACTACGTTCCCTTTCCCTGTAATGAAAATCTTTGCGGGAAATAGGGATACTGTATTTAAAGCAAGGCCCATCAGGACCATCTTTTAAAGGAGGAATACATATGAACCGCAAAATTTTCGTTACAGGTGCTACTTCTGGTATTGGCCTTGAGTGTGCCCGTGCATTCGCCAAGGATGGCGATAATGTATTACTTGCTGGTCGTCGTGCAGACCGATTGGCGGTAATTAAGGAGGATTTTGAGCAGCAATATGGCGTTCGTGTAGATACGCTCGTTCTCGATGTGAGCAAACGCGAAGATGTAGAGTCTAAGGTAAAACCAGCTATCGAGGCATTCGGTGGTATCGATGTATTAGTCAATAATGCTGGCCTTGCGCAAGGTCTTGATGATTTTCAAGATAGTTCTGTTGATGATGCGGTAACCATGATCAATACAAATGTAATTGGTCTTATTTATGTAACAAAAGCGGTGCTACCATTCATGTTGGCTCAAAATAGTGGTCATATTGTCAATATGGGATCTACAGCAGGTATTTATGCATATCCAAAGGGCGCTGTGTATTGTGCCACTAAGGCAGCTGTTAAGACTTTGAGTGATGGTATTCGCATGGATACCATAGCTACAGATATTAAGGTCACAACCATTCAACCGGGCATCGTAGAGACTCCATTTAGTGAAGTGCGCTTTCACGGTGATGCGGAAAAAGCTAAAGCTGTTTATGCCGGCATCGATGCGATCCAACCTGAGGATGTGGCGGACGTTGTACTATACGTAACAAACCAACCTAAACGCTTGCAAATTTCTGATGTCACAATCATGGCGAACCAACAAGCGGCAGGCTTTATGGTTCATAAGAAATAATTATTTAAAATCTTATATCATTTAGGATATAATCATTCATAATTTTTTTGTACATATCATTTTGCAAAATACATTTTGCGGAGTATATCGTTATGACCTTAATACTAAAGAAATTTTTTTTGATAGCTTTAGCTTGCGTCTGTGTAGGTACCTATGGAGTCGTTGAGGCTCAAGGTGCAACGGATGCACAAACTAGAGTTTCTGAACCCATAGAAATGTCTGTTGAAGCAGCTGTTCCTGGCGTTATTATGTCAAGTCCCGTACATGTGTTTACTACTGTAGAAGAAGCGTGTGAATATATAGGGTTTCGACCTCAGATGCCGAAGCTATTGCCTGTAGGTTTTAATATTCAATCTGTCGTTACTATTGAGAAAGATATTTTACAGGTTGTGTATGTCTATGAACCTGGTATAGATCCGTACGTGAATAAGGCCGGTGGTGCTCTTATTTATTATCGTACATCTACTAAATTAAAGGGTGATATCAGCGGTGACCATAAGATTCATAAGGTGATAGAAACTGAACGTGTAGACGGTACAAAGGTTACTTTCAAAGGAAGTGATAAAATGGTGTATCTTGCATCGTGGATGAAAGATGGACAAAATCACTTTTTAGAATTTCAGCATCCCGTTACACGAGATATGGCGAAGGCTATAATCAGTAATATTGTGGAAGAAAAATCACATATAAAATAAATGTGTTTTTAATAATTTTGGTGTTAACCGAAGGAGGATTATACGGATGGTTAAAAAATTTCTATTAATGGCAGTTGCCTGTGCGTGCATAGGTTCTTACACTGTAGCTGGTGCACAAGGCGCCTATGATGTACCACCTGATCCAGCTAAGCCTATGGTAGCAAAACAAGCAGCACCTATGGTTGGCATGCCAAACCCTATGCATGAGTTTAGCACTATTGATGAAGCCGCTAAATACATGAATATTATGCCTCATCTACCTAAAGTATTACCTGTAGGCTACAATATTGAATCTGTAAGCACAATCAATAAAGATGTATTGCAAGTTGTGTATGTTTACCAAGCTGGCAAAGATGCAACTCGCAATCAAGCAGCAGGCAAACGCATTGTATATCGTGTAGCTAATGCAACAGGGGATATCAGCGGCGATTATAACAATTACCGCGTGACAGCTACTGAAAAAGTAAATGGTACAAAGGTTACTTTCAAAGGTGGCGAAAAAATGGTATACCTCGCAGGTTGGACAAAAGATGGTCAAACTCATGCGATGTACTTTGAGCGCCCTGTAACTCGCGACATGGCAAAAGCCATCATTGCTAACACTGTTGCACCTACAGCACATACAAAATAATATAACAGTTCAGCCTAGCGGGATAGGCATGCGAGCTGTGGTGAAGCACTCGCATGGACACCGTAAGGGTTTTATATAGAACGGCTCCTCGTATGAGGGGCCGTTTTAGTATATATGCTAAAATTTCATAATGAGAATCATTCTAATATACATATAGGGGTATGTCTAAAAATTTGAATAACTGTTAAAATAAAATATAACTGTTTTGTGATAAAGAAGGCAGGTGATGTATTGTATCGATTAATACTACAGCGTTTGGCAAGTATTGTAGGTATTTTATTGGTTGTTACCATCGGTACATTTGTATTGATAAAATTATCTCCTATTGATCCCGTGTCGATGAAGTTTAATCTTCTAGGAGCTACACCAGATCCAGTTGTAGTTGCACAGATACGAGAGCAGTTAGGGCTCAATGACCCTTGGTGGCAGCAATACCTACGTTGGTTAGGTCAAATTATACAAGGGGACTTTGGTGAGTCCATTCTGTACGCTTTACCAGTGGCGACCATTCTTGGCGGTGCCTTGCCAAATACCTTGGGGCTAGTATCCTTAGCTCTTGTTATGGGGATAGTGGTGACCATACCGCTCGGTATGTTATCTGCAAAGTATCAAGACTCATGGATTGATCATGGGGTTCGTCTCGTTACATTCTTAGCGTTAGCAATCCCTGGGTTCTGGGTCGGTTTATTATTACTGTACTTATTCGGTGTTAAATTACAGTTAGTGTCGGTAACGAATACTAATGGCTTTTCTGCCTATGTATTGCCCGCAGTAACCCTTGCCTTATGGATATGTGGTCTCTACATTCGTCGATTGCGCAATGCTATTTTAGAAGTGTCGCGACAGCCCTTTGTACAGGGGGCGCGAGCATTGGGCTTGCCAGAATGGATGGTCTACACCCGTTATATATTCCCTCATGTAGGACTTATGTTGTTGCCTATGATGGGGGTAACGATGGGTGCTATGCTAGGTGGCTCTGCCGTTATTGAAACGGTATTCTCTATAAAAGGTATTGGTTATATGATGGTGCAGGGCATTATGGCTCGCGATTATGTATTGATGCAAGGTTATATTATCTGGATTACCTTGGTGTTCATCGTGATTAATATCATCATTGATGTATTGAGTGTTTGGCTGAATCCGAAGCGAAGAGCCGCCATAAAAGGAGGCTCCTATGAATAGACAAAAGCCCTATACTTTATACGCTATGTTGGTATTAGCAGCTCTGTGGATTGTATTTTTCTTATGCGCTCCCTATATAGCACCCTTTGATCCTGAAACAACGAGTATTGCGGACCGCTTACAAGACATTAGTAGTACCCATCTATTAGGTACTGACCAACTCGGTCGTGATGTGTGGTCTCGTATTCTGTACGGTGGTAAAGCCTCTTTAGGGATTGCTTTCACCATCATTGGCATTAGTGGGGCCATTGGCATCGCTATTGGTGGATTAGCAGGGTTCTCTACACCTCGCATTGACCGTTGGTTATCTCGTTTAATCGATTTAGTACTAGGATTCCCGAATATGGTTATAGCTATTGCTTTCATCGGTATCATGGGTCCTAGCATAACGAATGTAATCATTTCCTTGTGCATTACGAAATGGGCGGAATATGCCCGTATCACGAGGGGCCTCGTACAGATTGAACGCCACGCGGAGTATATTACCTTTGCTCGCATGTCGGGTGCTTCAAATCTACGAATTTTGTGGCGCTATATTCTGCCGAATGTATTGCCACCGTTGGTGATTGTTATTATTCAACATCTAGGGGACGCGATCATTTTGGTAGCCAGTTTTTCGCTCATCGGCATCGGTGTACAACCGCCGGATCCGGAGTGGGGCGCTATCTTGTTGAGCTCCCGAGATTTTCTACAAACGGCGCCGTGGTTGCTAATTTACCCGGGGCTCGCTATTTTTATTACTGTTGTTTTATTTAACTATATTGGCGATGCGTTACGCGATGCTCTCGATGTATCTCGTTAACCGTGCTGTGTATAGATTTTTTATGGTGAAAGCCTCAACGAGGCGATGTATTTTAAAGGAGATATTATGAAACGTTGGTTGTTAGCATGTTTGTCCATGCTATGCATGGTAGCTCTCCTGGCTGGCTGTGGCAATGATACTGCTAAAGACAGCAAACAAGGGAAGCATATGAATGTTGGTTTGTATTGGTTTGGTGAAACATTAGATCCAACTCACGAATGGGATGCGTGGACATTGACTCGTATCGGTGCAGGTGAAAACTTAGCCGTTGTAACACCGGATATGAAATTTGCCCCACAATTAGCAGATTCTTGGGAAAATGTGGACCCTACAACATGGAAATTCCATATCCGTGAAAACGTTAAATTCCACAATGGTACACCGATGACACCTCAAAAGGTAAAAGAGTCCATCGAGTATACGATGAAACAAAGTGCTCGTTCCGCTAAAGCAGTTAAAATTGAGTCCATCACAGTAGATGGTCAAAACTTGATCATTAAAACTACAGAGCCTAATGGTTCCTTGTTATCCAGCTTGACTGAACCTGCTTTCGTTATCATGGATACTGCAGATCTTAAAGATGTAGCATCTAAACCAGTTCTTACAGGCCCTTACAAAATCACTGCTTTCAAAAAAGGTGAAACAATTGAACTTGCAGCCTTTGCAGATTACTGGGGCGGCAAACCAGGTCTTGATTCTGTAACTATAAAAGACATCGAAGACAACAATAAACGCGCTATGGCGTTGCAATCTAAAGACGTAGATGTGATTCAAAAAGTGGACTCTACTAACCGCAGCTTGTTCAAAGACGGTTTCAATATTCAAGATATCGCAGGCGTTCGTGTGTTTATGTTGAAAGCAAACCACACAGAAGCATCTCCATTGCATGATAAAGCTGTACGTTCTGCGATTGCTCATATCATTAACTATGACTCCATGGCAAAAATTATTGGTAACGGTTCCACACCAGGTGCGGCACCATTCCCGCCATCTGCCAACTTAGGCTATGATGCGATTGCTAATAAAACGATGACAGATGTGGCGAAAGCTGACCAAATCTTGACTCAAGCTGGCTATGCTAAGAATGCAAACGGCATGTACGCAAAAGACGGTAAAGAATTAGCTGTTACTATTGCTATTTGGGGGAAAGATACAAGCTTATACGAAGAAATTCAACAAGAATTGAAAAAAGCAGGTATTGCTGTAACTCTTAAGAAATTACAAAGCCCTGATGAAGTAGATACACTTGGTACAGATGGTTTTGATTTAGTAGAACGCAATGTAGTTACTATGTCTACAAATGATCCTTATTGGTTCCTCAGCTTGTTCTACAAAACTGGTGCGAAAGCAAATGTTGGTGGCTACTCTAACCCTCAAGTAGATGCGTTAATCGACCAATTGTCAGTAACATTTGATCAAAACGAACGCTCTAATATTGCTAAACAAGCACAACAAATCTTAGTTGATGACGTAGCAGATATTTATTTGTTGTATCCAAGTGCAACGGTTGTATCTACTACAAAAGTTAAAAATGTACCAGTACATCCAATCGACTACTACTTATTAACAAAGGATTCTACTATTGAATAAATCTGATTGTATCGTATTTGATAAGGTTACAATTTCATACGGTGCGGAGCAAGCGGTGCGCGATGTATCCTTCTCCGTGCCCAATGGTGAGGTCTTTGCCATTGTTGGTGAAAGTGGTTCTGGTAAATCTACGTTAGTTCGTGCCGCCTTTGGCATGTTGAAACAAGCTAACGTTAGCGGCCAAATTTTGCTAAACGGCACCGATGTTTCTACATTGAGTGATGGTGATTGGCGACAATTGCGGGGGACGAAGATTTCCATGATCTTTCAAAATCCTAGTGCGTATTTAAACCCAAATCGAACCGTAGAAAATCACTTCAAAGATTTATTTCGTGCCCATGGTGAAAGTTATGATGTAAGCCGCATTATGGATATGCTTAATCTCGTTCACTTAACTGACGGAGAGCGTATCTTGCAGTCCTATCCGTTTCAGTTGAGCGGAGGAATGCAACAACGGTTAGCAATAGCTTTGAGCCTTATCTTGAAGCCTAGCATTGTGTTTGCCGACGAACCGACTAGTGCCTTAGATATGCTGGTGCAAGCCTCTGTATTGGACCTTATGAAAGAGGTAACGCAGGCTCTTGGGGCAACGGTGATTATTGTAACCCATAATATCAAGGCGGCTGCTCGCATTGCCAATAGCATTGGGGTTATGAATAAGGGACAACTCGTTGAAGTGGGATCCACCGAAGAGGTCATGGCACATCCAAAGGATGAGTATACTCGTATCTTGCTAAATTCCGTAATGAAAGTGGTGTAGTATGATTCAACTCGAGAAAATCTGTAAACAATATACGAACCACAATCATACGATCCGTGCCGTTGATAATGTATCCTTTTCCGTGGCGCACAATGAACGAGTAGGTATTGCCGGTGGTAGTGGTTCTGGTAAAAGCACTCTCCTTAGACTGATTGCTATGTTAGAAAAACCTACCTCTGGGAGTCTGCGACTCTTTGGTGAAGACGTAACATCCATTCAAAACCATACAGAAATATATCGTTCCATGCAGATGATGTTTCAAAATCCCTTGGCGGTGATTCCTCCAAGGATGAACTTAGAAGCATTTCTCTTAGAGCCATATATTAACTATGGTCTCATGGATATGGCGGCAGCGAAAATCGATATCCGCAAATGGATACAACGGGTCGACTTACCGGAAAATACAGTTCATAAATACCCTCACGAAGTCAGTGGTGGTCAACTGCAACGTGTTGTATTGGCACGGATCATGCTGATGAATCCAAAACTAGTACTCTTTGATGAACCTACATCGGCCCTTGATGCGGTAAACCAAAAGTTAGTGTTAGACCTCTTACAAAAACTACATATGGAACAACCCTTCGGCTATGTGTTCGTCAGCCATGACATCGGACTATTACAAGCCGTAACAGATCGAATCATCGTCATGAAAGACGGACAAATCGTAGAAACTATCGAATCAAAACGACTTAAAGAAGCGGTACATCCATATACACAAGCACTTGTGGAAGCGAGTGTGTAAAAGAAAGCCCCTGTTTAGTGAACCGACCCCTTAATGTTAGACCAAAAATCTTAACGTTAAGGCGGTCGGTTTTTCTATGGCAAAATATAGCCTTATATTTAAATTAAAAGTCGTTACCGCATATCTAAACGGCGAGGGTGGATATGAGTATTTAACTAAGAAATATGGTGTAAAGACTACATCGCAAGTTCGTCGTTGAATTAGTGCATTTAAAGAATTTGGTAAAGATGGTTTGTGTCGAAAGCGAAATAATACAAGATATACTTCAGAATTTAAGCTAGTTGTGGTAGAGTCATATTTAACTAGTGAATTATCGTATCGGCAAATTGCATTACAATATGGGCTGAATAATCCTTCATTAATAGCTCGCTGGAAATCGGATTTTATGAAATATGGGGCCAATGCTTTTGTCGAGCGACCGAAAGGACGAATACCTACCATGAGTCGAACAGATGAAAAAGCAAAGATTAGCACACATACTAAATCTCGTAACCAAAAGAAGAAAAAAGAATTAACACCAGAGCAAGCTCGTATTTTAGAACTGGAAAAACAATTACGCTATGCTCAAATAGAGAATGCTTATTTAAAAGAATTAAGGAGATTGCGCATCGAGGATGCTCGGAAAATGAAAGAGCAGCAAGAATCATTAGCAGTCTCCGAAGAGAATTCAAACTAACTGAGATTCTTGCGGCCTTATGTTTTCCAAAATCAACATATATGTACTGGCAACAGCGCTTTGATCGAGTAGATCCAGATCTACAAATACGAATAGTTATTGAAGATATTCGTAAAGACCATCTCAACTATGGATATAGAAGATTGTTACCCTTGTTACAATTACGAGGTATTGTTGTTAATAAGAAACGATTACAACGAATTATGCAAAAGTTCAATTTGCAAGTAATAGCATTTTCTCGTAAGAGCCGAAAATATAATTCATATAAAGGTGTTAAAGGACGGATTGCACCTAATCGCATTAAGCGTAGATTCCATTGTAATAAACCACATCAAAAAATTACTACAGATACAACTGAATTTAAGTATTATGAACTAGATGCAAATGGTGCTTTGAAAGTCAGAAAACTATACTTAGATCCATTTATGGATTTATATAATCTTGAAATTATCAGTTTTAGTATAAGTCCTACACCATCAGCTGAGTCTATACTTTCAGCACAACAACAGGCGATTGAAAAGACTGCTGATGCTAAGTATCGGCGGACATTTCATTCTGACCGTGGTTGGGGTTACCAAATGAAAGCGTATCAACACAATTTAAAAGTGCATAATATATTCCAAAGTATGTTTAGAAAAGGTAATTGTCTCGATAATTCACCAATGGAAAATTTCTTTGCCATCTTAAAACAAGAGATGTATTATGGCAATGCTTTTCAGAGCTATGATGAGTTAAAAATGGCGATTGAAAACTATATTATGTATTACAATACTAAACGAATTAAGGAAAAATTGAACTGGCTAAGACCAATTGATTATCGTTTAGCTACTACTGCAGCATAAAAAATTCCGAGCAACCAGTTTAGGTTACTCGGAAATAAAAGTCTAACTTTTTGGGGGCACTACAGTCACTACATGGAACAGGGGCTCTTTTTTGAGTATTTATTAAATCATAATATTAACTATTAAGGATCCTTTTGATATTTATGCAGTTCCGTGACATTGATAAAATAGCTCTTATAAAATTATATTACTGTAATCTAGGACATGTAATGTAATAAGGATTATAACCTTAAAATTTATCAAAAGTATAAAAATTATAAAAATAAATTAATAATACTTATATATGGAGGAATTTTTAATAATGTGTAGAAATATAATAATATGAGATAAAAAATGTTATTTGTGTATAGGAGGTATTTAAATATTTAATTGAAAGTATCAATAATATCTACGATTATATAGCTAGGTTGGTACAACGATTGCGGGAGTTAGAAAAAGCAAATGATTATAATCTAATTCTATATAATCTTTTGGGAGAAGGGTTGGAATTTATATGAAAAGATTTGTATCAGATATTTGTAATAATGGATTAAAGGGACATTCTAATTATGATTTTGCAGATGTAGCAGTAAATAGAGATAATTTACTATTTATTGATCCTGTATTGATTGAGACTAAAAATAATAAATGGTGTAAAGAGGCAAAAAAATATATTACATCGTTTTTTGATGAACTTTATAAAGCATATAAAGAAAATAATAAGAATAGAAAAGAAGAATTATTGCTACATGCAAGAGAGCAAAATGCAACTCACTTAGGGTATGGTTCTGGGAATAATGGAAAAGGCAATACTGCAAAGGGGTTACTAGACTTATTTAAGCCTTTAGAAAAACTTATTACTAAGATTCCTACTATAAAAAACGAGGTAGATTTAGTAGTATTACTTCCAGGTTTTACGGAAGATGGATTGTCAGATTTATTGACTAATATTTTACATAAACATTTAAATGACTATACATTGGGGCAAATGAAAAAATATGGGATGAAAAGTGTAAAGATGAAGAAGTTTTGGAGCTGGAATCCAAAGAAAACATGTTGGGAAGAATTAGAAGAACCAGTTTGTTGTGTTGATGGGAAAGAATTATTGCTTGTACCTAAGTGTATTCTTAGAAAAAACTATTTGTTTGGTACGGGACAGTATTTTTCTAGGATTATAATTGAACGAATACGTGAAGAGGGAGGATATATGATTGATGGAAAACCTATTCCTAAAAAGGAGATTATTAAAAGTAAGCGTCATTCGGGAAAAAATTGGCAATATAAAGAAGTGACTTCTTATACACATAAAAATAATAATGCTTTAGATGAATATCATAAAAAATTACCGAAATTTTATAGTAGAAAAAATAGTAGGTTAAATGATTCAGACTTAGATGCACTAATTTATATGGAATAATATAAACTATATAATAGCCTTTAAGCTTAAATTATTAAAAATCTATGGGAGAAGAAATTATGATAGAGTCTATTGTGCTTAAAAATTATCGGCAGTTTAAAACGTTAGAAGTAAATTGTAATAAGGGTAAAAATATTTTTATTGGGGATAATGGGGCTGGGAAAAGTACCATTCTTGAAGCGCTTAAATTTGTGTTAAGTGGTAGTTTTTCAGGGATAAGTAAGATTGGTATTCATAATCTTTTTAACTGTAATGTTATTAATGACTATTTGGCTGCATATTTAGAAAATAAAGCTACAGAATTGCCAATTATAATGGTTGAGGTTTATCTTGATGCACAAAATGACAAAGTAAAAGATATTTTTAAATTAGAAGGTAAGCATAATTCTAAAAATCAGAAACTATATGGAATGAGATTGGTTATTGAGTTAGATGAGGACTATAGAGCAGATTTTTATAGCTGTCTTGAAGATACTCAAAACGTTTTTCCTTTTGAGTATTATACTGTAAGATATTCAACCTTTTCAGATGAAACTTACAATAGTTTTAAAAAGCCTTTCAAATATAAATGGGAATTTATAAATACTAGTGAGATAAATGTTGAAATAGCATTGAAACATTATGTTACTCATATATTCGAATCGGTAACAGAAGAAGGGGATCGTGCTCGTATTTTTAATGGTTTACGTACAAAAAGTAAGGAGTATATTGGAGAACTTTATAGCGAAAATAGAATTAAAGAAGGTGAGTATAGAATTGATGTTGATGGAGTGTATTCTTCGGATATTTGCAATTTTTTAACCGTGAAAAAAAATAATATTGATATTAATAGTTTAGGACAAGGTGAAAAACTGTTGTTAAGTTTATTTAAGTATGAAGAAACTCAAGATATAGATGTTTTGCTTATTGAAGAGCCTGAAAATCATTTGAGCTTTTCAAATATGCAGCTATTAATTCAACTTCTTCAAAATTTAACTTGTGCACAAAGCTTTCTTTCAACTCACTCGAATATGGTTGCGACAAAGTTAGAGCTAAGAAACTGCTTTATTTTAAGTAATAACAAAATTACTAAGCTAAATCAATTAGATAGAGACACTGAAAAGTTTTTTGTGAAGTTGACAAATCAAAATGTTCTTAATTTTATACTTTCGTCAAAAGTTATTTTAGTTGAAGGTGCAGCTGAATATATACTTATAGATGATATGTATAAAAAGTTTACTGATAATAATTCTAGCCTATATGATGATAAAATTACTCTTATTAGTTGTAATGGATTGAGCTTTGATCGTTATCTTGCAATTTCTAATCTTATAAAGAATAAAGTTGCCGTAATAACTGATAATGATCATGACTATAAGCATAAAGTTGTTGATAAATATAGCCCTTATGATGCTAATTTTATTAAAGCTTTTTCTGATGAAAATGATGATCGATATACGTTTGAGGTGTGTTTGTTTAATGATAATCAAGAATGGTTAAAGAAAAATAGAATTTCTAGGAGTGAGGATATCCAGTCTTTCTTATTAAATCAAAAAGCCGAAGCAGCTTATAGAATTTCCTCTAAATTAAGTTGTGAAAATGAATCAAGATTTATTATTCCTAAATATATTAAAGAGGCTTTTGAATGGATAAAAGAATAATTCATGCAGTTGCAGGTAGCGGTAAGACTAGATTCATCATTGAATCATTAGATTTAAATACACGAACAGCTATAATTACTTATACAATTACAAACCAAATGGAATTAAAGAATCGAATAATAGCCAAATTTGGAGAAATACCAAATAATATTCATGTTTTTGGGCTATTTCAATTTTTATATTCTTTTTGTTTACGCCCATATTACTGTGAAAAAAAGCTTAAAGGTATTAACTTCAAAACAGACGATATTAGAAATAGATTTGATAATTTTAAAGGTAATTATATTTATAGCAATAAGATTTCTAAAGTACTTCTAGATAATTCAACTGATTATATAGATAGAGTTAGTAACTTTTTTGATGTTGTATATATTGATGAGTTTCAGGATTTAACCGCATACGATTTTGAATTTGCGTTAAGTTTGATTGAATGTTCTACTGAGATTGTTTATTTAGGTGATTTCTATCAAAAAACTTATAGTTCTTCTCGTGTTGGAAATAAGGGCGCTAGAATTCATAGAGATTTTGAAGAGTGGAAGGAAAAACTATCCGTTTTTGAATGGGATGATAGTACTTTATCTAAGTCTGTACGATGCCCAACTCAAGTTTGTGATTTTATTAGAGAAAAATTGGGGATAAATATTAGTGGGACTAAGAGTCCACAAATAGAAATTAAGGAACTTATTGAACATAATGATATAGCTACTGTTTTAGAAGATGATGATATTAAAAAGTTATTTTATCAAAAGTTTTATGAATATCCTTGTAGCTCTAAAAATTGGGGGGACAGCAAAGGCTCTGAGTATGAAAGCATTTGTGTTGTTCTGAATCCAACTACTTATGACAAGTTTAGAAAGAATAAATTAGACTCACTTACTCCTCAAACGTTATCTAAGTTTTATGTTGCATGTACAAGGACAAAGGGAAATTTATATTTTGTTGAAGAAAAAAAAGTAAAAAAGTATTATGGGATGCTATAAAAAGTTCTTAATTATAAGAAAATCAATTCCTTAAAACTAATTTCATAATCCTCCCTTACGATAAAAGAAATCATATATTTCTTTCAGAAAGAGGGGTTAATTATGACAGCAGTAAGGCATGAATGGCGCAAGCACGAAAAGGATTTGTATTGTCAGAAGCAGCAGGCGGTGTAGGTTAGGGTGCCGAGCATGAAGTTCCTCGTTCTGGACGGCGTGGGGAATCCTAATCATGCGGCTTTTGCCGATGATATTGAGACGTTATATTCGTTGTCCTATGGGATAAAGATGTTGCCGAAAAAAGGCGTGACGCCGGATGGATACTTTGATTACACGGTGTATCCGCTGGAGGCACTCTGGAAACAGATTGAGTATACGGAGCAATTTGACAAGAATAATTTGCAATATCGGGTGATGATTAGACAACCTGATTTTGTGACGTCTGACGTGTTGGAGGCGGCTATTATTAATGTGTCCAAGAAAAAATCGTTGCCTCGATTTAAGGACGTGCACCTTGAATCGATAGAGGATGGGGAGTGCGTGCAGATATTGCATGTCGGGCCTTACGATGACGAACCGGAATCGTTTATGAAAGTAGATGAGTTCTATATTGCTCATAATTTGGAACGTGCTAATAATGAGTGGCATCGGGAAATCTACTTGTCTGATGCGCGAAAGGTGGAGCTCGCAAAATTGAAGACGGTACTGCGTGTGCAGGTAAAAAGGGGATAGTATAAAACTGTCATAATAAACTTAATCGGATTTATCAAGGAGGCGCCTTATGGATCTGCATAGTTTTTTCTTATTGTTCCCCAGTATTTTCATGTTGCACGAACTTGAGGAAATACTTTTGTTTCCTCGCTTTATGGAGCGGAACCCGCAACTGCAACGACGACTTTTATCGGGGGCGTTTACACCGTTCAGAATCAATGCAATCATCTATCAGGAATTCATACTCTTGTTGATTATACTGGGATTAAGTATATTTTTTGAAAGTTTCGATTTTTATCTCACCATAATCATAGCCTATATATACCATGTAATCGGGCATGTATTTCAAAGCATATTCCTGCGACAGTATATACCGGG
>ERZ772918.256-NODE-256-length-41664-cov-60.8485_pt1 | contig 41664 bp, 48 predicted proteins | sample MGYA00512118_ERZ772918 | MGnify/ENA primary metagenome ERZ772918 (study PRJEB29015, sample SAMEA2737939) | human oral metagenome | biome: human oral; feature: human-associated habitat; material: dental | place: China | collected 2135 ... | reverse complement strand
CTTTCCAGCTTGGGGATCAACGAATACCACGCCACCGCTTTCCTTCTTCCAGAGAATCACATGCCTTTGCTGCGCATCCGCTATTTCAAAGGAAAACACCCCATAACCATCAGGCATTTTCTTTAACGCAGCTTCCCAGCCTTCAGCGGTGGTTTGAATTGCCTCTACTGGACCTTCAGGGGTTTCCCACATCTTCAAAGCCTCAAGGATTTGAAGACCTCCACCAGAGCCGGAATACAAGGTAGCGTACGGGTAGATGTCATAGCCGCGCATCCGCATCACAGCAGCAGCAGTAGCACGCACACAGTTAGCAAAGGAATTCACACGAGATACCTGCACTGCTGCCTGCTCCATGGTTTCAGGAACCTCCAGCCGCGGGTATTCGTCCAAATCATATGGGTAAAGCGTTGACAACCGTAGTTCGGGGAATCCGTCTTTCGCCGGCAGCGTGAATGTTCCATCACTATTTGGCTGTTCGAAAGCGCTACCAGCCAATCCCATGCCGCCGTCTTCTGACACGCTACCGGAATCTTCCACCTGTCGGGGAGACTGACTATATTCTTCTCTGCCGGGGTGAGAGTCGGGCACTATCTCCTCTGGCCGCTGGCCAGGATCGTCAGCGCTGTCCTTGAAGGTTGCGAATGCTTCTGGATTTTCTTTCGCCAGTTGCCGATAGCGGCTACCGAACCGGTCTATTGGCATCTCTAGGTCATTGTCTAGTTCCTCTTTGGTGGGATGATCGCGGGCGTCATTCCAGAGCGTTTTAAGCGCCTTGTATTCGGCTTCGCCCTCCCATGGCCTTCCCTTAATCACTAGTACTGCTTTGCAGTCGCAATGATCGTGGTACGCTTTGCCTTCTTCCGAGGTGAGGACGGTGGATTCCTCATACACGGGTCCGCGGGAAGCAAGCATGGCGCAGAATGCGCAGCTTTCCGCACCGGTGAGAACCCTGGCCCATCCCAACACTACCCCACCGCCCTTGGCCGGCCGGACATATTGGTCAACTGCTACCTTGCGGGGGTCGGAGAACTCGTCACGCAGTCGCCTGGCATCTGATTCGTTGTCAACCTGCACTACAACTCGCCGCTTGGCTGGTTTTGCCTCATTACGGTCAGCTGTATCAGCGATAGCGTCCCTACCTGCGGCACGGGCATGCCGCGTTGCCCCTGCCGCTACCCGGCGCGCTACCTTGTCGACCAGGACGGGGTCGGTAGGGTCGGGCGGGAAGGGGATGATTTTGTCCGCGAGCTGCTGCTGGTAGGTGGCATCGTAGTCGGTGATGCGACCGGGGATAGGGTCCCGGGTGGGGTTCCATCCCAGGGCCCTGGCTAGCATTTTCCAGGCAGCATTAGGGTAGTAGGGTTTTTGGGGCGCTGGGGTGATCTGGACACCATGGGTGGTGGCCACGGAATGAATGTGGGCGATAGCAACCTTATATGATTGGGTGCGTGCTTCCTGGATCAGGGGGATTAGCTCGGTTACGAGCTCCCACATGTCATCGAGGCTGGTGGGCACGCCCCGGTTGGTGATGAGGTTGTAGATCGCATCAGCCAGCCAGTCGATGATATGCCGGTCAGCCTGATGGTATGAGTACAGGTCCATGTGTCACCTGCCTCTCCGGGGGTTAGCGCGTTATCGTGTCGCCTAGTGGAGGTTCCGCCGTAGCGTCAAAGCCTGGGGTTCTTGCCATTGTTTGCTTGATGCGTTTGATCTTTTCAGCAGTGAACCCTGGGATGTCTTCCCAAAGGATTTCCGGGGGGATACTCAGCATAGTGGCAAGTTTCCCCAGGGCATCTACTGTTTGGGCGAAGCTTCGGGCTGTCATGTCGGCCCATTTGACTTCGGACGCAAAGTCGGCGGCTTCCTGCTGGTCGCCATCAAGGTGGGCGCAGAGCCGTAGTAGCTGCTCGTAGGATTCGCCTAGGGAGGTTCGGATCTCTGAGGATTTCCTGTCCTTGGCAGATTCCATAGCCGCCAAGCCATCTGCGGAAACATTGCTGATAGCGTTGGCGCCGAGCGACTGGGCTGGCACCTGGGCGATCGCCGCCATATCGCGGATAGATGCCTGCTTCACATCCACATACTGGCGGATGTCCGTTTCATCAAACTGGCCGACTTTCGCGTCGGCGTCGATGAGCCACACGTCACTGGCGCGCATGCGGATGCCCTCAGCGTCATCGTCTGGAGCCCAGCCGACCACATAGCGTTGTTTAAACGCGCTGTAGTATTGGGCGACCGCGGCCTCCCAGCTTGTGCGGTCGATGCGGCTTTGCAGCGCGATCAGCGGCTCAATAATGCCGGCGACTTCTTCGCCTTCCAGAAGCCACCGGTCGCGGAACCTCACTACTGGGGGCACACCCGCGTTATGGTCGCGGGCTTCGATAAGCTGGAGATTCCTGGCTGTGTTCCACGGATGGGCAGCCCAATCTTTGATTTCCTGCGGGGTTTCGATAGCGCCGATGTAGTAGATTTTTTCCTCATCGAATAGCCGCATGCGGTTGCCCTTAACCTCTAGGGCCAGGATCGGCCATTCTGATGCCACACCAGATTCGCCCGGCCAAGCATAGGCCTCACCATAGTAAGCAGTCATATGACGGGGGGACACGCCGGTAATTAGCGGTGCCGCATTACCGCCCACAATACCCTGGTCAACCACGGCATACGAGGTGCCGTATTGCAGGGCGGCGCGGGTAATGCCGGTTTGGCGGGCATCAAGGTTATTACGCTGCCAGTGCTTCCATGCCCTGGCGCGGGCGCCAGCATCAACCCCGGAGAAATAGTCCTCCACTTTCATTGACTGCGCGAACGTGTCCAACACCAAAGGCAGATACATGGTTTGCGAATCCCTAGCGAGCTGGATTTGCCGGTCAATCATAAGGTTGGCATTTTTGTTCTTCAGGATGCCGAACCGGTTAATGATCTCTTGTCGACTCCATGGGCGCATCGCACTGTTGATTCGGTCAAACACCTGGCGCTCCCTGGCATACTGTGCCAGTAAACCACGCACAGCAGCCAAGACCTGGCTATGGCTCATGCTCATAAAAACACCGCCCTTCCTGAATGCTTCGGCATGTGATGCGCCGCGTGCTCTAGATACAGTCTGCGGGCCATGCGCGCTCCGATTAGGCACACTGCGGCATCAATCTTCTTTGCCGATGATGGGGACTCTTTCTTTACGGATATGCCGTAGCGGTTCTCTGAGCGCCGACAGTTCCGCATATGAGCAGTAAGCACCGGGTGGCCATCGTGGGTAAAAGCATGCTCGATGATTTCTCTCTCTGTGAGCTCACACGCTTGGGTGAAATCGAAAAGCTTCCCACGCATATCCCACGCAATCGGCTCCGGCTGCTTCCCACCAGGGCTCGCCCAGAGCTGTAGCCGGTCCTTATAGCGGGCCGGCCAAGTGACCTTCGTGAAGCTTTCCCACTCGCGGACGTCTGCGAAAAAGGCTTTCACATCATACCTGGCGAAGGCTTTATCCACACGCGCGTCTACCGCCTCCACATCCACTGTGCCGGCAGTGTTATGGCTGTTGCCGGGGTCCCACGACCCAATCAGGAACGCATGGCCATCGCTAACCCGGCACCCTACCAAAGCTGTGGTATCGCGGGACAATGAGCCGTCGAAGAACATGACAATCTCCTCCCCTTCTGCCACGATGGTTTCCCGGCGCGCCATGAGCGCAACATCGTTCGGGTCTACCCAGGCGTTCGCGGCCGCGGTAGGCCAGTTCAAGTATTTGCGCTTGGAGTCATCCGGGGATGCCTCCGGGGACCAAACCCTGGTGATGATGGTATCAACATCCACCCATGGGCAATCCTGATATACAAACTCCAGCCCGGTGCGAAGCGATATGGCGTCAGCCAGATTGGTGTCTAGCGGGGCTTGGCGGATATCCATGAGGATGTGCCGGTCGTTCTTCGACTTCCCGTTTTCCTGGAGACACCAAGCCTGGAAGGTGCTCTCGCCGACCGTGCCTAGGCCTGGTTCCCAAGCATTTAAGGTCCCTAGCATCCGGCTTCCTGACTTGGCAAGGTTGTCCGCCAGGGTGCTGTATAGCTTGGTGCCGCCGTTGCCTGGTGTCCAGTGTTCGAGCTCGTCACCAACGATGAACGTGGCTTCGGCGCCTTCTTGGGTCATAGCTGATGAAGTGATGACCTCTAGCTTTCCTTCTGGCACGATATTGATTTGGGTTTTACCGGGGTCGATGTCATAATCGCGGTGCAATCTAGGTGCGGCTTTCTTGTTCGCCATCGCACGCACATGCCTCATCGTGTTATCGGTCTGCTTCTCGGACACTGCGGCTATTTGCACCCACGGCATGGCCACTGGCTTGCCGATGCAGGCGCCTGGCACTTGGGGGTCAAACCGATCAAGCCGGACCGGAGCCAGTAACTCCGTCAGGGCCAGGGCGCCGGCAAACGGGCTCTTGCCACTCCCCTTGGCCAGTCGGCGGAAAGAGTTATAAAAAAGCCACTTGCCATTCTCATCAATCGCGTAAAACCATAAGATGAATCTGGCTTGCCGCTCGGTGTAAACCCACGGCAACCCGGCGCGAAGCCCATTCGGATGTTTCAGATATTTGGCAGCCCACGCTAGCGCCTCCCAGCCGAGCGTTAAATCGGGAACCCCCGGGGGAAGCGTGTCGAGGCGTTCCTCCGGGGAGATCATCATGCTAGATCAGCCCTGTACTGTTCCATGATCGACACGGTGGCCTCCTTTGCCTCATCAGTCACCTTCGGGGTGATGAGCTCTACACGTAGCCGACGGCGCGCCCCTTCGGTGGTCATCAAGGCATCAGCGCGGGAGAAAATCACATCCATCATCCCAGCACGGGCGCCAGTCGGGGAACTTAGCTCCTGGGTGATAAGCCAGGCCACTAGCTTTGCTTCACGCCAATCGCTTTCCTGATAGAACTGCGACTGGCCGGACCGCTTCAACGCCCTAAACCAGTCCTTGGCATATGGGTGCCACGCCCGGTCCTCTGTGGGCGGTTTCACCACCTGCTGCCCCATGGCCACCACCACAGCGGGAGCATCAGCCTCCGGTTTGTTGCGCCGCCTACGCTGGTCGCTACGCTTCGGTATCGGACCACGCACCATGACCAACCACCTCCTTCAACACTTGCTTACCGCTCGGGGATACGTCCCTCTCGCTGCAGTGCGGCAGCTACTCGCACCGCGGGGGCCAGATCAACGAGGCCGCCCATGCGGTAAATATCCTCCGTCGTGCGAATGAACCGAGCCCGGGAATAGACTTCTACGCAGTCGCGCCGACGCCCAGGCCCTTCCGGGAGCAGCCCGAAAATGTGCAAGCCACGCCGGGAGACCGACCGCTCCACAACGGCACCTGGCACAGCCCGGATAATCTCGACCGCCCAGTCGGCCACCTTGCCGCGCCGGATGCAGTGGTCAAGGTCAATACAGGCTAGGCCGCCGCCCAGCATGACGCCGTGCGGGCCATCCTGCACCTCAGCGTGGGTAGTCCAAGTTTCTGGCTTGGTGGTTGACGCAGGAGAGCCGGCGACTGTGACGGGCCGCTTGCCATCAGCCGCCGTCCACCGGGATAGTTCCCGCATCCGGGCCGGCAACTGCTCACGCCGACGCCGCCGGTAGGCCTTCTGCCTGCATGCGGACGAACAAAACCGCGGGGAGCGTCCCCTGGTGGGGATCTCCAGCCGGGCTTCGCACACCTCACACGCCAATCTCATAATCTGTATTTTACCATAAGCGTTACGATATACCTAGTCCTAGCTTGGCATATTTACCCTTTCCGGCTACTAATGACCGAGGGGATAGGTAGCCAAGGAAATAGTGACCCACACCATAGCGCAAAGCCGCAGGTCACAGCCCCAGCGCACACCATCAACCAGCACCCAAAAACCAATAAACCTATCCTGACCAGCAAAAACCCTGAAACCCGTACACAGCCGGGGGCCGTATGTGTCCCGTACCAGGGACCGGCCGGCGGCGGGGTACCCCCCACCCCAAGTGGCCTAGGTCACCTTATTTCAGGCCGGGGTGACGGAGCGCAAACCTGTCATACAGCCGGCGGCGGGCCACACGCCTACTGATCCCCCGTGCTGATTCGCGCCGGGATTTTTCTGCATGGCAACTAGCGCACAGCCACTGGAGATTATCGAGCCCATCGGTGCCGCCCTCAGCGACCGGAATAACATGGTCCAACTCTAGGCCACCTCGTCCTGTCACTGGTTCGGTACCACACTGGGCGCACCAGTAAGGAAGGTGCCGTTTCGCTAATCCGCGTAGGCGTTTCCACTCGGCCGCGGTTGTGCGCGACGCACCATTACGCCACGCCATCAGCAGCACCGCCTTGCGACGGGCGAACGATAGCAGCAATCGCCCATGAAAGTGCTTGTTCTAGGTGCGTGATGGCTAGCTCACGCTCACGACAGTCCGGTGCGATCGCCGCCACACGATACGCCGCCGCCTGCACACTGGCACGAACCTTAATGCAGTCTTCGCACTGATCGTCGGTGCCTTCGTGATACCGGAAGCGACGATCAATCTCTTGCTGGATACTCTTTGCTTCTGATCCCATGATCCCCTCCTCCCCAACCCTATGCATGACTAAACCCCCAGGTGTTTACCCAGGAGTTCCGAACGCCAGTTTACACCAACACCTGTCCCACACCAAAGGATAACGCACCACGCATCGCACCAGCGCGCGCCAACACATCATCCAGCCGCACCAACATGCCACCATCATCACCTTTTGTGGTAGCCACTTTCCCCGCCTGCGCCCACCGATAGACGGTCGTGCGCGACACCTGTACCCCAGATTGCTTAGCCCACGAAGCCGCCACCTGACACGTCGCCCACTCCGGCGGGGATGGTTCCTCTCCCCCACTGTCAGGCTCCACCACAGACGCCACCATACGCGTCTGGGCAATCACTTCTTCCGCCATCATCTCACCCCACGGCACACTATCTGCCACATACAGGTATCGCTGCAACCAAGCGGCCGTAGCCGTGATCCCGTCAGGCACCGGGCCCACAACATCATCACCACACGCCAACACTTCCGACGCCCAAAACGAAAGCAACCCTTCCGTCTGAACCAGAAGATCCAACACCGTCAGATTCACCGGGGGCTTTGAACAACACACCGCGCGCCCTGGGGTATCAGTGGTACTACTCCCACGGTGAAAGGTAAGGAGCTCCTCTAACCCGGCACCATTACGTTCCAGTGAGTACAAGCCCTTCCCTAACTCATGAAGCAGATAATCATCCACCGCTTTAGTCCTCTCTCTTAAATAGGTATCCCTCAATAGGTTTGTAGTCTACTCACCGCCCCTGCCACCTAACTGCTCTACCCGCCCCGACCCGACCCGACGATCCTAGATCCGTCACCCCATTGTTCTGGTTTCGATCTAGGTCCGATCTAGATCCGTACTAGGTTTTACCGTTTCGTTATAAAACAGGGCAAAAGAAAACCCGGGCATATGCCCGGGACCCCTTCTAAGTGCGCATATGCGCCATAATTGGCAAAATTCGTTCAAGCTTCCTATCCTAAAAGCAGCTCGTCCACCATGCGTGGAAGGAGTATCCGAGGCCGTTTGCTTGCAAGCGGCCTCCGCTTTATCTTTATCGCGGCCAACAAGAAGGCGTCCAACAACAGCCACGGCACACTTCCACCCATGGCCACCGCATGGTTAGACGCCAACCCACCTGGCCGCACGCACGCCAACTACCCGCCCCAGCCCTGCTGAAGCGGGTAACGATGCGCGGTGCTACGCTATATCACCTACCTTCGTCTACCTAGTGAGCTACTTACCCCTACTTCCGCTTCCCACGCCCACGCTTGTGCTTACGGTGCCGACGCTGGACACGGCGACGCGCCCGCGCTGGCTTCACCCGCTTGGCATGCTCACGATCAGAACCACTGATAGAGCCCCCCACCGACACCGAAGCGCATTCCCTTAGAGCTTCTGAAAGCTCCTCCCCCATCGCCCAGTCCGGCGCGGTTTCTACCGGATCGCTAAACCCACCTGGGGTGGAAACATTATTGGACCGCGTAGGCGTCGCATCGCTCAACCGGGGTGGCGTATCATGTGTATCAGCCTTGGCTTCGTCTACCGTTGCTTTAGGCTGTGGTGCGGCACGCCAGGCGCGAGTGGATTGTTTGTGCTGTTTCTCGCGTTCTTCCTTAGCCACTACGTGAATATTGTGGTCCTTTGCGTACTGCGAGTTGTTGATGAACTCGATGCTGTATTTGTTGTAGTGCACTTCCTCGGGCGTGGGCGGGTCCTGCAGATCCAGGACCTCGCCAGCACCGCGCCGACTGTTGCATGACCAGCAGGCAACAACTAAAGTTTCTGCCGTTGAGTCCCGATGCCCATTAAGTGAATCATATGTGCCCCGCCGGTGACTACGGCGGTCTCGCCAATCGACAGTCTTTCCACACCAGCGGCATTGGTCTCCATCCCTTAGCCGCACTTGCATGAGCAAATCTGGGTTGCGCTTATCCTTCGACCGACGACGGTCAAGCTCCACCTCCTCCCGGGACCGCATGTGAAAGAGGCCAGGGTCATCCACAAGCCGTAACATCCATGTCCCATCAGGCTGCTGCTCCTCAAAAAGCAAACCTGACCTACTCAGCAGATCAATCATGATATCTTCCCGACCCGGCGCTACCTGGGCCAGTGCGCCATATTCAACGTAGTAGTCCATCAGATGTTCCGCCGAAATCGACGCCAAATCCAGCAGCACCCCTGATGCTTCATTCTTCAGTTGGTGATTCCCCTCGCAGATCCCAAGTAATCGCATCATTAGCGGATGCGTCGTGAATGTATCGCTCATTTTAAGCCAAGCCATGATTTTCTCCTGTTTTTGTAAATCTCAAAAATATAAACGCGCGCAACGCAACCCATCACGCGCGTTCCTGCAATGCCGCCTAGGCGGCGGGTTTACGCGCACTCGCCCGACGGCGCCGGGTGCGGCGTGGCGGCTGGGTTACCCTGGCGGCACGAGCCGCCCTTGAGTGTCCCTGATAGCAGCGGTTACATAACCCTTCTCCCATGTGGCGCTGTTTATATTGGTACGGTGTATGACAGCACTTCTTCCGCGCATGGGCCGCCACCAGGGCCTGCGGGTCCATAGGCCCACCACACCAGCGGCAACACAGCTGATAGGGATCGCTGCTGGTTAGCGGTTGGGGGCGATCCGAATAACGGCCAGCCACCACACCGGCAACCCGCACCCCACGCCACTCGCTATCGGAAAGCATCCGTTCGCAAGCCTCAAGCAGCGGACACTGCGCACATAGCAACTTGGCCTGCTGGTGGCGCTTCCGCATACGCGCCACCGGCTCACCCGCCGCAGCCGGATCCCACAGACTCGGCGCGGCCGGGGTCGCCTGCATATCACGCTGCTGACAGATACCCAGCTCAGCATCACCACCACACGGCAACATCCCACCGGTCACACCGCACCCCCAGTCGGATTCGCACGCAACCGCCGAACCTTCGCCCCATCAATCACCGTGTCGTACTCGAACCCATCACCATCACGCACCACGTCCGCCGATCCCATATCAGCTTCCGCCCCAACGTTAGACCCCTCCGGGGCCGCGCCGGGGAGCCCCGGGAGGGGCTCTTGAACGCCGCGGTCAGCGGGCACGAAGGAATACGACTCGAACATATCCTTCAGTGCGACATACACCCTGGCGCGGTGGTGTTGGGTTGCGAGCGGCACCGGGATAATATCTGTATCAAACTGTCCCGCCGCAGCACCCAGCGCGGCAGCCTGGGCGGAGGTGAACATGATCGGCTCACCCGCCTCCCCGACGCGGTCGTTTGAGCAAACCTTGGCCTCGGCACGCACCCGGTCGAACAACTGCGCCACATCTGTGGTGAAAGCCGAATCAGCCCGGGCAGCGGTCACCTCCGTCAGGTCACCACAGGTGCCGGAAAGGTCCTGAAGTTGGACTTCCTCGTCACGGATGAAGATAGCAGCCCTTGCGTCGTCTTCTTCCTTATCCGGCTTCAATTTCAGAAACAGCTTGGCGCTAGCCGTGGTGATTTCTACCACCCGGTGGGCATCTTCCACATCATCAAAATAAGCGCCCACATAGGCCTGCACCACATGCTGAGGATTCGCAGCAACCACCAGCAGGCTACCGGCGTAGGTGATAAGACGCACCACATCATAGATTTCTGGTTTGCGCTCCGTCACCCCGACCACCGCCCGGATAGCACGCTGCAACTCCCGAACATCAACCACGATTTTCGATCGTGCCGGCATCTTCTCAGGCATGATCGCTCCCCGATCCAGTATCGGCAGCAGCAGCCCCAGCGCTAGCCCCGGTGATCTCCCGCAGCTTCGCGGTCACCGCACCCATACGAGTAATCAACTCGGTCAATGCTGGTGCCGAAGTCGCTGCGGCACCGGACCCCGCCACCAAATCCGCCACTTCCAGAACTTTCTCCCGAGCATTTTCTGCAAGCCCACTCAGCTCATCCCAATCACGAGAATGCACCGCATCAGCCAACCGCTGCTCCAGCTGGCGGTTTTCGATGCGCAAGGAATCCCGATCACGCTTTACTCGATCCAGCTCAGTGTGCAGCTTACTGATGTGGTCCGTGGCATCCACCGCCTTATGCAGCGCATCCAACGATGCCGAGCGGTCCATCAGCTTTTTGATTACTTCCTGCTGCCACGCCATAGCGCGCTCCATACCGCTCCAGGCGCCGTTGAGGCTCTGTAGTAACTCCTGATCTAATCTTGGCGCAGCCATACCGTTACGCCCTCCTTTCGAACCAACGCGGCCTCCCGGATAGCATCAAGAAAAGGCCGATCCAATGCCTGAATCTCCGGTGTGAGCTCCTCAAAAGGCACCAACGCAGGATGGTCCGGCCGGGCAGCAGACGCCCAAGCCGCCCACGCATCATGTACATCCTCCAGTTGCGTATCGACGCCCTTCGCACGCATCAGCAGCGCATACGTGTAGAACAGTGGCAGCTGCTCCTTGGTGATTTCGTCGGCGATTTCCTCAGGCAGACAAGACGCAATCAGTGCCGCATCCGCCTCAAGATAGTTAAGATTCGTCATTATGCAGCCTCCAGTGCCAACCGGCGGGGCGGCCGAGTAGCGGTCCGCACTAACGCCATATATCGTTCCTGCTGGGCCGCAACCAGTTTCATGTGGGCGTACGCCACCGCATCACCCCAGCTACGGAACGAGGCGATGAGCTCCCCGCCCCACAAAACTTCCCACAAATCCGGGTACGACTGGCCGGTGAAAGCACCGAAAACGCCGATTCGCTCCACACCCGGCCGCAGCCGGATCCGCAGCTTCAATTGCAGCTGGCTCATGATTGTTTTCCCTTTATCAATCTCGGTCATCATTTCCTTCTTTCATTTCAATTGCGCCACAGCGGTTAGTCGCCGCCACGGAGCACATGCTTGCCGATTACGGTGATCGCACCGTCCTCGTCGATGTAGCCCATGTTCAACATCGCCCGCCGCCCAGCAGCGGTCATTTTCTTACCCGCAGCGTGACGGCGTAACGACTTATACGCCAGGTGGGCCTCATAGGTGGTAGACTGCCCGATACGTTTCCAGGACATTTCTTTTCCTTTCTCTGGTCTTGGGAATGTGTTTTATGCAGTCCCCCGCCTTCCCCAGCGGGGGACCAAAATTATCAAGGGGGTGGGGTGAAACCGGCCGCTACGTGAACAAGCGAGTCAGCGTGGCGAACTTTTCAGCCGGGATCGCCTCAAAGAAGATGTCACCATCAAAGATGCACGCATCCCAGTCCTCACGGACGATGCGGAAACCATCAACATGCATAGTGATAAGGCCGGTATCCTCCAGGACAAACAAGTTACGCATCTCCTCGAACCGCTCCTCCGGCACCCGAAACAGTTCACGCTCACCACGGGTGAAAGCCACACCATCATCGACACGCTCAGCAACAGTCCAGTCGAAAAGCTTTCCCAGGTACACGTGCGTGGCATCATCCTGCGGTAACGGCTTCAGAGCGGGATACGAGTCACCCTGGGCAGCCTCCCCTGCGGCAGCACCATCATCATCGCCATCACCCTCGTCATCCCAATGCTTCAGGAGATCATCCACATCAATATCAATCGGATCATCCACATCAACAGAAGCCTGATCCTCATCATCCAGCCGCAGCGCATCCTGGTACACGCCCCGCAGCCGAATCTGAATCCCTTCACCCGTGGTCACCAGGTCGATCGTGCAATCCTGATCGGCATCTGCGTGAACGTGCAGGTGAATCTGCACCAGCGAACCGTCACACCCCAAAGGCATGCTCACCACACCAGCCCCCAAATCCGCACTACTCATCATTGTTATTCCTTTCTCTTGAAGAGGTTTACGCACCACACCTCGTGGTGCTTGGTGCCCATGGCGGGGGTCGAACCCGCAGCATCCATATGAAGCCCGGAAGGATGCGGCCATTTCATGGGCCTGGTGCCGGATAACCCGCCGGCAGCGGGGCTGAGATAGCCTGTCTAGATGCGATAGGTGTTGCGCTCCACCAGCTCCTCTACCTCCGCACGGATGTACAAAATCTTTTGCCGAGAAAGTCGGATCCGAGACAGTCGCCCTTCCCTTGCATATCGCTGCAACGTGCGGGTTGAAATCCGCAGATACTCCGCTGCCTCCCGGGTTGACATGTAACGTGACATCACAAAACCCCGTTTCGCTTTATGACAATTCGCCCCGTCTGCTTCAATAGGCCACGTGGATTCATCAATCATCCTTGGGATCATCGGAGCCGCCACCGGGGCCGGTGGCCTGCTGCTTGCGGTACACGCGAATCGCATCAGTAAGAAGGCCAATAGCCTTGCCGAAACCGCTAACGAAACCGCTCGGGAAAGCCTCGATACTGCTATGGAAGCCAACCGCATCTCGGAAATAGCGAACAAGCTGGCTGAAGACGCGAACACGATCAGCGATCGGGCGCTCGCAGCAACCACGGACAATCTCATCTACGACTGGCAAATCCAAATTGATGACAACAATGGTGCCGTCACTGTTCGGAATGGCAGCCCCCATGATGCTTTTAACGTTGCCGTCTTCGTCAAGCGTGAAGGCAGTCCTGTAGCGCACTGTTTCCGTAAGGAAGTGGCCGGTTTTGATGAGATTAGTTTCGACATCAGCGGCGTGCTTCAAGAACATTTCGATGAAGTCGCTAAGCACCCCAGCCAGTGGCCCCGTAGTAGATCCGGGGTATATGTCTCTGGGGGCAAAGGGGAAACCGTCACCACTATCCTTGACTTCCATATCACTTGGAGAACACCAACCGGGATAAACCGCGATAGCGTCATCTCGTACACGCTCAGCCACGGCGATAACTACGGAACCATCGAAAAACGCTGACATTATTCACCCCCCTTGGTGAACCACGTATCGCTCACCAATCCCGGCCGGTTATTGACCACCGTCGCCAAGAACTTCGCGTCAGCGGTACTCAGCCACAGGCGCTGTTCCCCGGTCTGCGGGCGGATCATCACACCTGTCGTGGTGATCTGCACCTCTACACGAGGGTTGGACACCTCCACCAGCACATCACCCAACGACTCTTCAGAAGCACTTTCGCTCTGACCCTCAGACTCAGAGTCTTCCTTACCCCCGGCGGCTTCCTTCAGATCGTCCAGGTTGATCGTCTTATCATTAAGAACATCGGCGACATATCGGTAAATACCACAAGCCGCCCGAACACTAGCTAACTGTTGCTTAGTCAGGTCCCTTACCGACAGGCCAAGTTCAGCTAACGCATCACGCGCCAGCACATCAAGGCTTTTGTCCTCATCCTTACCACTCTTACTTTTCACTGCACGCACACACGCATCTCGAAAGGCACTCACCTTGACAGGAGCTAACTCCTCCGTCAAACCCACAAGGAAGCGCATTTCCTTCTCCAGATCAATATCTTCACCCATCACAATCAACTCCTTCTAAACCAGATTTTCCTTCGCTAGCGCTTCGATCGAGTCACGGTTGATCCGCCGGGTGCGCTGGCTGAAATACGTCGCCACCAACGCTTTCTCCGCAATTAATTTCTCCACCGTATCCGTGCTAACCTGCATATACTCCGCAGCCTGCTTGACCGTCAGCCACTGCGGGGCAATCATTACCTCACGCATCGGAGTCTTTCCCCTTATCAATATTTTTCACACTGACAAAGTCCTTACCGCCAAACACGTCTTTAGCCATTACCCAGCGAACTCGTAGTTTTCGCAGTATTCTGCGTACATGCACCAAACGTGGATACTTCAAATCAATATGGACCAATACGAGATTACGGACTGGGCGTTCCCCCTCCTCCGCTGGTGTATCAACCAGCTGGACAAGGATGGTGTGCCGTTCCACCTGAGCGTTGAAGGATTTGACCCGACCTACGTGACTGCTGAGGATGAAATCGACTTTTTCATCCCGGAAGTCCCGAACTCCTATTTCAGACGCAATCTGACGGAGGATGAATTCGACGAGGTACTCGATTTCCTTCATTCGGGTAACCGGTACGGACACCGGCGAATCGAGGTCTACAGTAACGATATTGTGTTCCCCGAAGACCGGGACCTTTCGGACACTCGCTAAAACCGGTGGCCCAGACAACATACGCAGACGTTTCATAAAAAACTGCGTCATTTTCCCTTTTCCTTTCTTTGCTTTACGACGCCCCGGCGCGAATCACGCAGCAGGGGCCTCTGCAACTTTGACAATGGCTGCACGCATGTCGGTGATATCAGCCAATTCCAACAGCCTGATCGCGGTTTTAAAGCTGGGGGTAGCGCCCCTGCGAATATTGCTAATTGTCCCTACCGTTACACCCACCTCATGGGCTAACTGGGCGTCTGAAGAAAAACCACGGTTAGACCGAATTTTGTCGAGCACTAAGGGGCTCAATTTGTACCGCATATCCACCTCCCAGTGATTCAATTTGCGCTACATGAATCACTATAAGACATAGCGTCCAATATGCGCAAGTGGATACACAAATTTCATCATTTACGCACTTAAATGGGCCGACCCAACTTGCGCAATAATGCTATGTAGTGGATAATGGAACGCATGACAGATCACCTAAAATGGATCAAAGGGCTAGCAGGGGATGCAAGTGGGCGAGCAATTGCCAATCGCTCTCAAATCTCTGTAGCAACAGTGAATCGGCAAATCAATAAGGGGGTTTTTACTGCTGAAGTCGTCATCGCTATCGCTCGTGGCTATGGGGAGTCCCCCGTCAAGGCGCTGGTCGCCACTGGATACATCACAGCCAAAGAAGCGATAGGAATCAATGAAACTTCAGTCGCACAGCTACTCACCGACCGTCAACTAATTCGAGAATTAGCCAGGCGAGTCGATTCAAAAGACGACATATGGGAAGAAAACTTCGATTCCGTAGTACAAAGCAACACCCCATCCCGCAATGACGTAGCAAATGAACTAAAACCTGAGCTCAAGCCGGATGTTTCCGCCGAGGTGGATCATGATGCAATCATTGAGCAGATCAATGCGGGGAAAGTCAAATTCGCAGCTCAGAAGCGCACGCCGCCATTGGAAGAAAATACCCCCTAATTCCGGCCAAAACCGGTCAATTACGTGTATCTATAAATTTCTTTTTATACTTTCCCCTCGAATATCAACGTGGGAAATATCTCACTTTATTGAGAAAAACCTTAACCCTTGCCTATAATTCATTTACCTTCCCCATAATAGAAATAGAGGGATAAATGAATCTACCTATTGATGATTTGGCTCTCTCCATGGGTATCACGGTCGTCGAAAGTAGACGATTAGATACCTCATACAATGCGGTGTTTTACCGCCCCGGCCGGGCAGTTTATGTTCGGGCTGGGCTCGATCCCGTCACGCGAGCGTGTGCGGTAGCGCACGAACTCGGACACGCCTATTACGCCCATGACTGTTCCACGCCACAGGCAGAACGGGAAGCGGACGAATGGGCAGCCGACCACTTACTCAATGAAGCAGCAGTGCAGCGTGTAGCCTACGAAACCGAGTTCGAACCAGCAGCAATAGCCGCCGAACTAGGAGTCACCCCACACATGCTAAAAACCTGGTGGCGACTCTACAGATCAGGCCGAACTACACGCCAATGCTCGCTACAGGCACAACCAGCCTGATTCTTAATATTTACTTAAATTTCGAGGAGGATTTTCATGTCCAACAACTATGGTCCCTAAGGGCCTAATGACTTCAACAATTTTCAAGGGCCCCAAGGACCACAGACCTGGAATCAGAACCAAAACAACGTGACCCAGCAAAATCAGCAAACCGTTCACGTTCACGTCGGACCAACCATTGGCGTAGCACCACGCAACAAGAGCTACACGGTCTATCTTCTTTGCCTTTTCTTTGGTGGCTACATCGGGTTGCACCACTACTATGTAGGGAAAATCGGCAAAGGGGTTCTATACACATGCACAATGGGGTTGTTCATGATTGGATGGATCGCAGATATTCTTAATCCCCGGCGCGGTTTTTATAGCTAGATTGTTATAAGCCAAGTCCCCTATCCTCATCACGAGGGTGGGGGTTATTTTTTATAATACCCCCACTTGACACGTAACGTTCTAGAACTGTATAATGGGTAGTGTTCCACCAAGGAACAGGGAGAACTCAATAGTGGAGGGAGGTGATGACATGTCACCCTGGCGCTCCCCCAGTCCGTGGGAAGCAGCTGGTATTATTCTCGGCCTTCTGGCCTGGTTTTTCCCAAGAGGCGGTAAGCCTGGGAAGCACCGGAAAGGCGTGAAGCGATACCGGCGCGGAAAGCGGAAGTAGCCTCCCCGCCCCATGGCATATATGGGGCGGGGGGCACCCCTCCACACTACCCTTTCTTACAAGGAGACAATGGTGAAAACATCAATCCGATGGGGCATTTCAGTTGCCGTTGCGGTGTTCCTCTACACCCGGCCGAACCCACTATGGCTACTGATCTACACAATTGGCATCATCACCCTGCTAGCACGGGAATTCGACCAATGACGGTAATCCCTATCATCACCGACCAAGCCACAGGCCGGGTGCTATGGCGAGTCATCGACTGCGCCACCTGCTGCGGTATCGGACCACGCACCTGGGCGAACTACCACGCAGGCGGCCGCACACCCCAACCAGTCGCACACCTCGATGGCCGCACACCCCTATGGGACGCAGAGGAGGTGAAAACCTGGCACGCTAACCGCCCCGGCTCACCAATCAAAACGACACAATAAGGCAACAAACCCCCGGGCTTCCGGGGGTTTTCTTTGGTTAAATCTCCATATCATTTTTGGTTTTTCATAACGGTTTACCATTTTTACAGTTAAACTTAGTCCATGGTTAACATGCCGGAAATTATTAAGGTTGATCTCTTAGATTTCGATGATAGAAACGCCCGATTAACTCTAGCGAACGAAACTCCTTCTCAAGATGAACTGATCCGAGAAATGGCTAGAGCGGAATGGCAAAGCTGTATTGAACTGCTAAAACACATCGTAAAGTATGGAGAGCTGTCTCCCTCTGAAAATATTCTCCTTCTTAACCACGGAAACCGGTACATCGTTCTAGAAGGGAACCGTAGATTATTCGCGTTACGGCTACTACAACAACACAAACCAACACTCCAGCTACTGAGCGAAAGGCAACAGACGCAAGCTGAAAACATAGTGAAGGGGCATAATCCTATCACCGAAGTAAGGGCCGTGATCTTTAAGCACCGAGTAGATGCCGCACCATGGATCACACTCAAACACGCAAGTGGGCAAGGTGGGGCGGCCATGAAGCCCTGGGGAGCCTTCGAAAAAGACAGAGACGAATACAACCGTAACCCTAATAACTGCCCAAAAACTCTTGCGTTTTTCTACACAGCGATCAACTTACGAGATGAGTATGAAGGGTTCGCAGATGTTATTGATCGCGTCCACGAGCGTGGGTACACAAACCTGGAACGAATCATCACGAGCTCATTTTTTGAAGAAATAACCGGCATCACCATCAGCGGCACCATACTCCGCAGTCCTTATGGGGAAAAATATGTTCATAACATCGTGATAAGTATTTGCGAGGCACTCGCCAACAAAGAAGCCAACTCCCGCGACCTCAACAAACAATTGGGGATTAAAAAATTCGTTCAATCAATCGTAAAACAACACGAATCATCAAAGACACCCAACGAGAAAGTAGAGTTAGACGCCAAGATTCCGCAAGCTGTCGATAAACAATCTAACGAAACACCACAAGCCCCATCACCTGCCGGTACGCAAACAGCGCTAATGGAACTAGCAACGAAGAAGCAACAAACCCGCACCAAACAAAACAAACAAAAAGCATTAACAGGATTCACGCCAAGCAATTTAGGGGACAAACTTAACCAAATGGTGCGAGAAGCACAAAAACTCACCATCCATAATTACCCGGAAATCCTTTTCGCCACATACAGGATCCTGCTAGATTTAGGCTGCCACTACTATGCAAAAGAACGAAACCTCACTTTTGAACGCGGCATGGATATCTGTCAGCGCGTGTTGTTGGTCTTAGAGCACATTAATCCAGAAGCATCCAACAACTCAGGTCAGGTTCAAAATCACACACCTTTGCAGACCTTGTATCAAAAATTCAATAACACCCCACCAAAAATCCTCCAAACAGGTGTGCACGTCTGCAATGTGGTGACCAATATTGAAGAGGTAGAAAAATACAACTCCCAAGTTCGGGAAGTGTTGGTGGCCATCAACGACGCTCTCGGGCACAATAGAATATTATGAGATTTATTTCCCCACTCCGGTATCCAGGCGGCAAAGCGAAACTTGCCCCCTATATCGCTTCGCTCATCAACGCCCAACAAATACCACCACGCTACTATGCGGAACCCTTTGCCGGGGGTGCAGGAGCTGCGCTAAAACTCCTCCACGAAGGGATCGTCGAGCATGTTTATCTCAACGACCTTAACCGCGGTATCGCAGCATTCTGGCGGGCAATCACCCAAAAACCTGAAGACTTCAACGACCTCATTGCCACCTGCGAACTCAACATTGATGCATGGAAACACTATAAAAACATTTACGATACGCCCCAAGACAAGGATGACCTCACACTCGGGTTCGCCACCTTCTACCTCAACCGCACATGCCGATCCGGTATCCTAGGTGCCCGACCTATCGGAGGTATGGAACAAACCGGCAAATGGAAAATCGACGCCCGATTCAACCGCGATAACCTCAGCCACCGCATCCGCACTATCGCCGCCATGGCAGACAACATCACCATCACCGAATCAGAAGGCATAGACTTCCTCACCACCATGGAAGAACACGGTGAAAACGTTTTCGTCTACGCTGACCCCCCTTACTTAGGCCAAGGCGAAGGCCTCTACCTCCACGCCTTTGATGAACCCCAACACAAAACGCTCGCCAAGAAACTAGCCGACGCCACGTTTTACTGGATGCTCACATACGATGATGACCCCTTCATCACCGAAGACCTCTACCACCACGCCCGAGCAGCAATCTTCCCTATCGCCCACACAGCCCACCACCAACATGTCGGCGCCGAATCAATCATCTACTCAAGCAACCTCACCATCCCCAACCTGCAAGTCACCAAAAAACACACCGCGCAATGGACACCCAACACCACCCAACCCGAACCCATTCTTTTCTGACCCTTACCCGGGTTATTTTTCACGAAACCCCACTAAAAAAGCGTGACCTGCGGTTTTATTTTTGAAGGCCTGAAAATATGGCCAAACCTCAAAATAAGAAACCAGTCCCCTCTATTCAAGGGAAAGTAACATCGTTGGTAATAATATAGCCAGATAGTTATATTATTACCAATGGTTTTACATTATGGGCCCATGAGCAAGTCATTCACCCGCTGCAATGCCTCCTGCCGCCTAGCATCAGAAGTGCGCATATAAATCTCAGTGATGACCTTCAGGTCCACCTGGCCTAGCAGCTCACCGATAGCGGGGATCGTCATACCCTGCTCCACCAATGTAGTGATAAGCCACACCCTGCCATAGTGCGGGCTGATACGCTCGGTGATCCCGGCGCGGTTTTTAGCACGGTGGAGGACGGACCTGTAAAAAGTATCTGAGATGATTCTTCCGGTGCTGCTAGTGCAAATGAAGGCATCGGGGCTGTCGCCAATGGTGTCCAGGTGGTCGATGATATCTTGGTGGAATTTTTTAAAGACGGGGATGGTACGGTGGCTGGCGCTGGTTTTGGGAGTGGGCTGGTAGGTCATGTTCCCTGCGATCCTGTAGGCGTTGCCCCTGATATGGATCAGTATAGTGTCACCTGTGATGGTGATGTCTTTACGCCTGAGGCCTAAGACTTCTCCTATGCGCATGCCGTGGAAGAAGGTGAGGACTGCTATCAGTCGGTGTGGCGGTTTCAGTTGGTCGATAATTTTCTGCATGGTGGCGACCGTGGGAAGTTCTTTTCGTGCTGGCTTAGGGCGGCGTCGGGCGTCTGGTACATCTACCGGGCTGGCGGGGATCAGATCTCGATCTACTGCTGCTTGTATAGCGGTGCGGAGGCATGAGTAGGCGGCGCGGTTGTAGGACTGGTATCCATGCTTGATAGTTATTGCGTCCCACCACGCGATCACGTCTTTGCGTGTGAGTTTGACCAAGGGGATATCGCGTAGTCTTCCGGCTTTGCCCGTGGTGTTCAGGATGCGGCGACCTAGGACTGCACGGTAGTTGTCCATGGTGGAGGGTTTTAGGCGTTTTTCTTGAAGGTCTAGCCATTGGCATAGCCACTCGCCGACGGTTCGGGTGGCGTCTTCTTTCGTCCGGTACCGGAGGTGTGGGGGTTGCCATTCGTCGAACTCAATGAGTTTTTGTTCTTGGCGGAGCCAAGCACCAGCATCGTCTTTGGTGAAGAATGGGTGGGGGCCGGAGTATTTTTTGCCGTCGGGTCCGGTGTAGCGGGCGCGGTATTTACCGGAGGATAGGCGTGCTATTGTGCCGAAGAGGCGTTTTTTAGGGGCGGGGGGCATGAGGGGGTTTCCTGCGATTGTGAGTGGTCCATGGGCGGTCCTGCGGTCTATGTGTGGTCCGCAGGTTTACACCCATGTCCCAGTGTGTCGTTTATTGTCGCTTATTATTTTACGCAGTTCATAGGGCAAAAAAGAAGAACCCCCACGTCACGGTGAACGTGGGGGCCTTATTTTGCAAAGAAGTCGGTGACTTCTAACATTGATATTTCTTAACAGGTAATTTACATTGATTGAAACGTATTGTGGTCTAGCTGATGTCCCACTTTCCCATTTTGTTTACATTACTGAAATGTAATCAATATCATCATCTCCGACTGTCGCGGTCTCGGATTAAGTTGTCGGTGTCCTCACTAATAGCAAGGACGCGCTCCACAGCTGAAGGGATGGCGGGCCGACCAGGCGGGTTCGGATAAGTTTCCAGCAACGTACGGAGCGTTAGCCTTACCTGTACATCCAGTATACGTTCAGAACGCATCGCATCAATAGTATGTTCCATTTCAGCCTGCTGGGTTTCCAACTTTTCGATCTTCCGCCAAAGGTCTTCTCGAAGCCGGTTACCGGCTTCGAGAGTAAGCTGAAGTTCGCTCTGCGCCAGCTGAGCCTTTGCTGTTTCCGCTTCCCGCTCAGCAACTGCACGCGCCGCTGCCGACTCCAGCGCTTTCGTTCGCCAGAGGGTTCTCTGCACGATCACTGTAGTAGTCAGCGTAGTCACCAGGGTGAGGAGCGCGATGCCGATGCTTTCGGTAATTCCTAGACCCGATAAGGATAGCCCTGTCACTGGGTCCATGTGGCCTCCAGTCCTAGGATAGGGCCGCCGCGGAATCGACCACTGCCGCCACCAAGGTGGGGTCCAGACTACGGATCAGCGCCTCCACCGCAGTGACGAACGCGATTAGCTGGTCGGCCATTCCTTCACCTCCCGATGGTGGGCCGGAGCACGGGTATCAATAGCAGCCGGTGGTGTGGTATTAGCCGGTGTTGGCGTAGCCTCAACAGCAGTCGCAGGCGTACTCGGCGGAACAATAGCCACCATGCCCGGCGCGCCGATGCGCCATGTAGAGATGGATGTAAGTAGGGAAGCGATAGTGGCTGCTATTGCCAGCCCTAGGCATTCTTTCCAAACGTCAATGGGGGAAAAGATACTGATGGGCAGTGCTGGGATAGCGACTTGGGCGAAAGTCCTGACGGCGCGGCTACCAGCATCAATCCAAAAGGCTTTATTCCACATTTTACTTGGTGTTTCCTTCCTTGAGTAGGGTTTCGATCCGGTCGAGGCGCTCCGGTAGCGTGGCTACCGTGCGGGCAATCTCCGGGATGAGCTTGATTTTTTCGGCCACGAAGTCGACAAAGGTTTTACCTTCGGTGGCTTTCCAGCCGGTGAAAAGTGGTTTGTTGTCCTGCCATTCGGGACCAACTAGTTGGTCTAGGATCCAGCGCACCATGCGTGGTTCTCCTTCTTCTTGTTGTGGTTGGTTCGGTGAGTCGAGGAGCTCGGTGGCGTAGGCCAGCACGACATCAAACGGGAAACCGGGGCCGGGGTCAGTGTGATCGACTTCCCTCCAGGCCTCAGAGATTTCCGCATGCCCATGAACGCCACGAGCCCCGGTACGGAGTTGATCGGCGTCGATGAACTCTAGGGGGATGTCGTAGAGTTGCGACCAGCTGGCGATTTGTTCGGCGGTCCGCCGCAGCTTTGCGTCGTCGTCAATCCAGTTTTCGCGGCTCATGCTGGCGTAGCCGGTCAAACTGATGTGCAGGCAGCGAGCATTACCGGTGGGGCCTGCTGCGTACGGCATGAAATCATCCGTGTTGCACAAAATGAGGTTGCCTTCGGCGCCGGCGAGCACGTTATAGCTAGAGCCATTAGCTGGATTCGTTTGCCACTGGGCGACGGCAATACCATCACGTTCCGGCGGGCACTCCACCGTGTGGACACAGATCGACTGAATAGCATCGAGGGAGCGGTAGCCGACGCCGGGCATGTCCGCGGTGAAATCGGCATCGTATCGGATTCTTGTTTCCATGGTTTCTCCTTCTTCTTGGGCTAAGGTTTCGGGTACTGGGTCGGGGGCGTGGCGTGATGCGGTGTTGTTTGGGTGTTGGCCCCAGTAGTCGGCAAGCGCAAAATTGATATCGCAGTCAACACCACCCACGGTCTCGCTACCCGGGCGCTGGTACAGCACTGCTTCCGTGGATAGGACGCCTCCGCTCCAGGCCGCAGTCTGCCACGCCAGGAACTTTCCGCCGCCCAAGTCAGCAATAAGCGCATCTGCGGCAGCCCAAGCGATCACCCTGGAATGCCCGTAAATACCGACTCGTTCACGCCCCAAGACTTCACAGCAGGCACGAAAATACTCGGAGGCAACGCCGTTCCACTCGTCAAGGCTGATAGGGAAATCCACCGCAAAGAACACGGGATGTTCAGAACAGTCGAGCTCGTCGAGTTTCTGCTGGGCCGCCTGGGCATCGGCCAAACCACCGTTATAGCCGCGCATCACGTCGGAATCATCTTCTTTTCCGAACTGCCATATGAAAGCGACCCCCAGGCCATGCGCCTGGAGGTCACCGAGTTCAGCCTTCTGGATGGGTTTACCTAGCATCCAGCTGGCCCTGGGTGGACTGATGTAGCGGATCACGCCATCATGGCCAGCAGCGCGAATCGCCGCAGCTGGCGGCACGCCAGCACTGTAATCAAGAATTGTTAACAATGTTTTCTCCTTATTGGAAAGTCATAGGCAGCATGGGGTGAGCACCGTGCAAGCCCAGTGTGCGGCGGATGAAATCAATCCCCCGGGGGCGGACACGAGTCGTGTGCGTTACCACCTGGGTGCCGTTCGAACGGGTATAGCCGCCGGCCTTCACCTCGAAATAGGTTGCGTAGCGTTGGTATGGGGTGTTCCGCATGTCGCCTTTAGTAATCAAGATGCCCCGGTTCCGTAGCTCACGGAAAAGCGTGTTCTGGCCGATGCCTAGCATTTTCGCCACCGTGCCCATGCTGTAGGAGCCGGTGGAATCAATAAAACAGTCGTAGGCATCCGCCTTCGGCTGGAGCTGCTTATTAGCAGCCTCTAAGGCCAGGCGTTCCTCTTCAGCATTGAGCGCAATTAAAAGAATCTCGGATCGGGTCAACTGCGACGGGTCAAACGCCGGCGCCATGCGGGCACGCTTTTCCACATCGATGAAATAGCGGCGGGCTTGCCTACCCTTCGCGGAGCGCTGGATCATGGCAATCTCCTTTGCCATGTCCAAAGACACAACATGATTCAACCGCGGCCGAGACGGCATTCCCGCAGGTGACGCCGAATGCTCATTTTTGAGCGCATAGTCCACCCCCTCCTCAAAACCGTAGGCAACCATTCGCGGCCACCAATCTTTATAGGGGGTTTTCACTTCCAGAAAACCATGAAGGTCACGCCCCAACACCGCCTGGACATCTTCCCCCATGTTCGTAATAGGGATCAGCTGGCCACCGCCTGGTGTATGATTATTATCTGGTTTCGACATGAAGAGTCTCCTTTCGAAATTGTTTTTGTATTAGAAAACCCGCGGCCTCACATTTGAGGGGCCGCGGGTTTCCGCATTCGTGCCAGTTTGTTTGTTAGTTAACGGCGAAATCTCGGATGTACATGCCCATGCCGTACCCAGTCTTTGCTGCAGGGTCCGAGAAATTCACGCTCACCACGCCTTCCTTCGTGATAGTGCACCAACCGGGGGTGCTGCGTTTCTCTGGGCTGGTGAGGAAGAAATCTACATCCCGGGCCACTGGGCGTAATTTCGGCGGGAGGGTGCCTTTCACACCAGCGGAAGCAGCCCCGACAACGGCCCACACCATAGCGCCAATCCGGGTGAAGACAAGTTGACCGTCATCCCAGCGGACAATATCATCATTTTCCGGCACATCAATGCGCCGATTCACCTCCTTGATTTTGGTATCAACATAGCCCTTATTAGCAATATGGGCGGCGGTGACGGGATCACTAATATCCGCATGACCAGTATCACTACGAATCATGAGGGAAGCCTGGCCAGGAGTCAGGAACGTTGATGCTGCCGAGGGAAGCCCCTGGATATCACGGAGTTGATGCGTGTGCTCCTTGTCCGCTTTCTCCAGCCGGAGTTTGTTATCGGCTTTGTCCACATAGTCCTTGTTGGTTGCATGAGCCGGCTTAGTGATCGAGGGCGTGGTGATAGCGATCTGCCCATCCGCCCGAGTCTTCACAAACGCGGCACGTGGCGCATCATGATGGATACTGAAATCCACGTCTCCCGCAGTAATAACCTTAGGCTCGGCAGCGGTGCCGGTCAGGTCACCAGCAAGCTGAATCTTGCCCTGCACAGTGGCACTTGCGGGAGGCGTCGGCTGCACCGCAGCATGAGCATTTTCCGCAGCAGTGGCTGCCGCCTTCGCGGACTGGGCCGCAGCGCGCTCCGCAGTGATGGCACCCTGCCAGGCAGCATAGGCGCGGTCAGCATCCGCCGCCACTGCTGACTCCACCGCTGGGCGGTATTGGAAGCTACGCTCAATACATGTACGCAGTGATACAGGGCCAGTGCCTTCAGGGACGATGACCTCAAGCGGGCCGGAGTCACGCACGGACTGGGTTCGGATCTGCACCAGCAGCGGGCCGGGTTCCACCTGGATTTCGGCTTTGCCATCAGTCAGATCAACATGGACCGGGGCGGTCATGATGACGGCTCCGGTGGATTCAACGGACCCGCGTAGCGCTGGTGCTTGCAAGAGCACGTAGTCCTCAGGGTGGGGTTTACCACCCACGTCACGCAGATCAATGATGAGTGTTCGCATATTTTTTCCTCCTTGTTGTCGGTTTTATACTTCGTCTCGAACAGTTTGCTCACCAAGGTTCTCCACCTCGTGAGAGTGACGAATCGCGGAAAAGCTGGAATAGCGGGTGCCGCCGTAGCACGTTCGCCAGTTCGCCATGTAGATCTGGATCTTCGCCTTATAACCAGGCCGGTCAACCACCACCGGTTCCGTTGCCAGCACCAGTGATTGCGCATATTGTTGCGGAGTCTCGAAAGTTGCAGCCACCTCGTGGTACAACTGCCCCTCAGGCGTATACACCAGAAGATTCACATCACAATAGCCCCAGCCGGTATAAATGGTTTTCCCAATATGGCAACGGGCGTTAAACGTCCACAAGCCTTTGGCGTCCAGCACAATCATGCCGTTTTCCGTATCAAGATGCGCGTTCTTTGCCGGCCCCACCTGCCCCTTAAAGGGCAAAGTCCGCGCCGTATTTGCCTGCCAGGCACTATTCAAATTCACCGTCTGATAAGCGCACACATAGCCCGGCGCGCCGTCGAGCAGGTCGATACGGTCGTTGAGGGCGAGCTGGCCGGAGAGCCCGGTTTTAATTTCTTTCTGCATCGGTTTGATGAGGCTCCCCACGGCGTCGAAGACCCGGCCCAGTAGGCTGCCGATGAATTCCAAGCCGGTCTTAACGACGAACGTGGCGCCGGTGGCGAGAGCCCGGAAGATGTCGGCGATGCCGCTGAGTACGGTTTTTCCCAGGTCGGCCATGAGCTCGGGCAAACCTTTCTTTCCGAAGGGCATGGCTTCGAGGGCCTGGCGGCGGGCGCGGTCTTTGACGGTTTGCTCGGTGTAGGGGGTGATGGTTTTGACCTGGGCCCCTACTAGCGTGTCCCCGGGGGTTTTTAGTGGGTAGTCGCCGCTTTCGATGAGGGCCTTTGGGTCAGTCATAGCTTACTGTCGCCTCCTGCCGTGTGGCGGGTTCCTTAGGTGTGAGATCTGTGGTGAGCTGGTCGAGCAGGGCGCGTTTTTCCGCCATGGACAGGTGGGAGATATCCGGGGCGGTTACCTCTGGTGGTAGTGGTTGGTTGATGTCTACCCATGTGCCGCCGGCTGCGGTGATCCAATCATGGGGGCCGCGGGGCGGCACGTATTTTATTTCCTGGAGTTCTGGGTGGTGGCGGAAGCCGCACCGGTAGAGGTGTTCTGACCATTGCCTAAGCGTGCTGGTGGGGACTACGAGGGGGGCGGATGCGGCGGGGCCAGCCAGACCGACGAGGGCCCAGAGGGCGTGTTCTTCGGGGGATGCCGGGTCGCAGGCAGTTTGGAGAGGGATAGGCATTAGATGACTCCTAGATCATGGATACTGCTCATGGAAGATTTCACTCTGGTGAGGATTTGTTCCAGGGGTGAGTGCTGGGCCTGGGGGTCACCGCAGACACACGCCCAACCGCGGGTGTCGCGGTCTAGTTCGTAGGTGATTTCAGTGACTTGCTCGACGACTACTTGGTCGCCGGGGATACCTTTGATGGTGGCGCCGATCCGGTCGCCCAGGAAAAAGTGACCTTGGCCGCGGTCGCCGATGAACCAGGGGGCGCCGTCGCCGAGGGTGAGTTTGTGGGAGGTTTTTTCGCGGGTGTCCCAAAACCCCTCCCGGAGTGCGGCCAGGGCGGAAAGCGTATAGCCGCGGTCTGCCCCTTCGGCGAAGTGTTCCCAGTATTTTGACCAGCCTAAGGTGCGGCTACGCTGGATTGATTTTAGCGACATCCACGCGAGAATTGTGTCTTCGTAGAAGGGTTTGAGGAGAGTGTCGGCGATGACGCCGATGGTTGGTGTGGCGATAAACATACCCAGGTAGTTTCCGACCAGTGTCACTAGGGATGATAGGGCTTCGTTGACGCCGTAGGTGGAGTGGCCGCCGGTGAGGATTTGGACTGCGGTGGCGGGTTCCCAGGTGAAATCCGCGGCTTCTATGCCGGTCAGTGGTGCGTCCCGGTATAGCACGTATGGGCACTGGGGGATGGTGCCGATCCAGTTCGGGGCGGAGTATTTCACCGGGATATTTGGGTTAGGGATCACTGTGTGCTCGGTGTCCACGTTATGGCCAACCAGTTGTTGGGTGGTGCGGAGGAAACCTTCCCGGATGGTGCCCCACAGGGAAGTGCCTTCAGGATCAAACCACGAGGACTTGTCCACGATGTCGATAACCAAACACCCGTGCCGGATTTTCGCACCCGGCCACGGCAGTGGATCCCCTTCTAGGTATCTGCGGCATTCCACCATCAGCTGGGCCTGCCGCAGCGGACTAGCCGCCATATCATGCCACGTTTTCATCCGCGACGAAATAATGGCCCATGGGGTGGTATCACCACCGATCCGCCCCGGCGCGACTTGAATTGACCAGGTGCGGGGGTTGAAGGTGTCGGTCCATTCGGTAAGGTCGAGTGGGTCGTCGGGCAGCGCCCACACGGAGCCCTCCAAGCGCCAAACATTGAGCATGAGGGCGGTCTTGAGGGCCCACCTGGTGGGGCCAAGCAGCATAAAGGTTCGGGGGAATTGGACTGCTGCCGGGGTGAGCGGATTGGGCCAAATATAGATGTGTTTGAGCTCTTCGTAGTCGTGGAGGAAATTCAGCTCCAGGTATCTTTGGCCTGTGCGTTCTTTTACTAGGCGGGTGGATTTCAGGCGGCCACTCCAGCGTGCCCCGTCTTTGTCCATGGTGATGTGGATATTTTTTGCGGGGCGACTATGGTGGTCGAGGGCCCAGGTGGCAAGCCAGTGATCTATCGGAATGGTGATAGTACCAGCCCCGGTGTCGTTGAGTTTCCACTGGAATTTGGCGTGAATGGCGTCCACTAGGCGGCCTTTGAGGCCCCAGTCGCCATCCCAAAGCCGGATAAGAGGTGGGGTGCGGCGGGCTAGGATGCGGTCTTGTCTGAGGGTTTGGCCTTTCCGCCACGCTGCTTCTAGCCGGTCTAGGGTGGTTTGGTCGAGGGTTTGGGTGCCTGGCATCAGGTGCGGAGTGGTGGTCATTAGAGCCTCCTTCCGCCCCACGGGCGGGTCCAGTATTCGACCATGCGGCACTGGATAGATGATTCCACGCCGCCGGTGAGGGTGGCTTTGACTGGTATCACGGTGGGTGGTGTGTGGGGTGGGAGTGGGTAGAGGAAATCCACACCGGCAAACCGGCCGGCCACATTGGATCCGTTGGCGGCTACGTAGCGCTCGTGGCGTGGGTAGGTGTCGATCGTCAGGTCTTCCCCGGGGCGGAGTTGTGGGGTGGTGATAGTGCGCCGACCATCGCGGCCAGTGGGGTCCGCGAAATCATAATCAGGGATAGTCCACTGGCCGGGTGCGGTCATCGCCCACTGCAGCCACAAAGGCCGGTCGGTGGGGTTATGCACCGTCAGTGTGCCGCTGGTGCTGCCCGGGGCAGCCTTGAACGCCGCCACGTGCGTGTCCCCTTTCCAGAACGGGAACGGGGCACGCAGGTTCAGGATGAGTTTGGAATGGTGGAGAAGCCGCGGATCCTTCTTCGACTGCGTTTTACTCTCCTTGAGCTTGACAACCTCTAGGGTGCGGCACTCACCGTTGGTGGTGACCATGATAGTGGCCGGGGTGTCCGGGGCGAAGCCCGAATAAAAACGGGATTCGATGGTTTCCCAGTCACCATCATCACCGTAAATATCGAATCCCAGTACCAAGTCGATGGGCTCGATGGTGTGCCCTAGGTAGGTGGAGCCTTCCTGGAATGCGGATTGCTGCCAGATGCCTGAAATGGGCGCCTCATCAAACAGGCCCTGGGGGTCTTCAGCCAGCTCGACACCTTCCGCCCCCATACCCGCACCGGAAACAGTCCACGTGCGACCGTAAATGTCCGTGATATCGATGCGGGCGGGCGTTCCAATATCCAACACAACCAACCAACTCCTTCCAACGGTGTACCAGCTATGCGCCGTTCATGGCCATGACCTGTTGCCGGGCATGCATCTCCGACCGGCGCAGGCCTTCCTCCACGTTGTTCGTTTCAATGTGATAGTGCACTTCCACCGGGGCGGGTGGGTCTACAGGTGGGTTCGGTGGGGTGCCCGTAGCGGCTTGGGTGATGGCCCTAGCGTGCTGCGGATCGCTATTGAGCATTTCCAGCAGCGGCCTGGCATGCCGCGTTGCCGCCTCACGCACCACAAATTCACCATTGGACAGCCATGCGGGGATGAGATCATCGGTAGGGCCACCAGAGCCTTCCACCAGCCCGCCACCTGCATAGCCGTGGCCCTGACCCCACATCGTGGTCAAATCGAAACCGTACCGGCTGCGGTAGTAGCGGAGCGCTGCCACCATATTCGAGAACGGGTTCCGGCGGTCGTTAGGGAGCTCGGGGTCCCGGTGGGCAGCGTAGGTTGCCGGAATGATCTGCAACAATCCCACACCCGCTGATTCCCCGGACCCATTTATATCCACGATCTGCTGGGCAATATTCGGGTCACCGCCGGACTCTGACTGGATCTGCTTTATCATGGCGTTAACCTGCGCTGGATTGTCAGCATCGAAACCAACCCGGCGCATCGCCGCCATGGCCATGCCGCGCCACTGCTCAGCGCCGCCGCCTGGCACATACACATGGTCAATATCACCGTCATCGGCTTTTGGCGCTTTGATCGGTGAGAGACCGCCCACCAGATCCAGGCCGGTGACCTCTACCGTATCCACCTGCGGGTCGGCGTCAATCACGCTCGCGGCAGCCTGGGACAGGCTGGTGATTTCTTTCTGCTTCGCGGCGGTCCCCGAGCGCTTTGATACGCTCTGCCGGGCTTTTAGCCACTGGCTATAGGCCTTCACCATCGGGATGTCATCAGACACACCCACCAACCCCAGCAGGTCCTTGGTGTGGCCTGCCGCCGCGGTCTTAGCGAAATCAGCAACAATCTCCGAAATGCTGGATGGGCCATCTGATTTCGCCCCGGTCACATACGAATCCGGGTCAGACTTACCCGACGCCCGGAACTTTTTGAGTTTATCGCCCGACGGGTCAGTGGTCTCCACAGCACTGGCGGAAGCCCCATCAGTGGTGGTGTGGCCGAAATCAATATCGCCCAAACCGCCCATGCGGGGCACCTTGATCGGGGCGAAAAACTCCGCCGGCACATGCGCATGATCCGTGTACTGGGGATGGCTAGCAGGTGCCGCACTGCCACCGAACTGTCCATTGCCGCGGCCGCCACCCATCTCAACAGCAGTGCCGGACGGGAGGGTGCCACTGGTGTGTCCGCCGCCTGCGCCACCGTTATACCAGCCGATCTGCAGTGACCCAGAAGGCCCCAGACCGGGAAGGAACCCAAGGGCGGCCAGGCCTTCTTTTTCTGATGCGGTCGTAAACCGGCCGCCCCAAGGGTCAACCCCCGCGGTGTAGCGGGCAATCGCTGACATGGCACCACTACAGTCACCCCAATGGACGCCGCCCCACACGTAGGGTTTGCCCTCCAGGTCGGAAGCAAACGTATCCAGGTCCTCAATGGTGATGCCGCCCTCGGCGAAAGCGCGCACATCCGTAGGACCTAGGCTGCCCTTCGCTACCGGGGCGAAGCCCTTCCCCTTAGCATCCACCAGACTATAACCGAAGTGGTCCGCCACCGCGGCAGTAATCGCCACAGCGCGGGAACGCCGGTAGTCATTAGCCAAAGGGATGTAGGCTTCGCCGCCGGTCTCGGGTTCTGCCCATACACGCCATTCGCCACCAGCTGCGATCTGCGGGGAATGATCTTCCCCACCAGCAGCATAACGGCGAACCGAACCTGTGGCGTGGCGGCTAGCGCGACTGGAGAACAGGCTGCGGATAGCGCTCAGCTTATCGCTAAACCACTCCGTAACGTTCTCCCACATGTCTTTCATGCCATTCCACAGACCACTAATGATGGTTTTGCCGGCATTAATCAGCCAATCCTTAGCGCCCTTGAACACGTCAAGCACCAGCTGGCGGATACCCTTAACCTTTTCCACCACAGCCTTCACACCATTAGCAACCGCGGCAGAAGCGTTATTCCACATGGCCACGAACTGGTTCACCAGCCGCTTGCCGAAATCAACGATCAGGCTCACGGCGCGGGAAATAAACTGCTGGAAGGAGCTAATAATCTTCGTGATGAACTGGCTAGTAGCAGCGATTAGCCGGGCTTTGAAAGAATCCCAGTTCGTCACCGCCTGCACCACAAAGTTAATGATTGCGGCTAAAACCTTCACGACGGCGCCGATGAGCTCGATGATGATAGCGATCACCGGGGCAACAGCCGTCACCACCTGCGCAAACGCCTGCACCACACCGGCGATCACAGGCAGCAGGGCACCGATGATCGGAATCAGCGGAGAGATAATATCAAACGCCAACTTGGTGAGCATCGGGATCAACGGTGTCACAGCATCAAAAATCTGCTGCCACGCCGCCACAACCTGCGAAAGATATGGGGTTAGCTGACCCAGGTACTGCACCACCAAGTCAGCAAACGTGCTCACCAAGTCAGCAAACACCGGGGCCAGCTGTTGAATAATCGGTGTTAAACCTGTAGCAACAATCTGAATCACCGGCGCCAGGGCGCCCACCACCTGACTCAAACCCTGCGCAACCGGCACCAGCACAGCAGTCAGCAACTCACCCAACACGGGAAGAAGCGGCGCCAGGGCGGCACCAATATCACCCAACAGCTGGCCAATCGGCCCCATCGCCGGAGCCAAAGCAGACAACCCATCCGCGAAACCCTGCACAAACATCTGAACACCCGGCGCAGCCTGCTGAACAAAATCACTGATAGCCGGCATGATCGTGGTGCCGATAGAAGTGAGGGCCGTGGACAGGATAGGCATGAGAGCGGCCAGGCCATCAGTCATAGCGGAGAAGAACGACCCTAAGGCTTGCTGCCCCTGCACACTGCTTACGAACTCGTTGACCATGGACAGCACCTGGCCGAGTGGGCCCAGGGAAGATTGGCCGGCGGTGGCAGCGGCCTGGAAAACCCCACTGATGATGCCGCCCACATCGGAGAGGGTTTGGCCGATGCCTTTCAGGGTGGTGATGCCGTTTTGTACCCACTGGTCGAACTGGCCGGTTTGGGTTGCCTGGGTGAGGAATTCACCCAGGCGAGCCCCTGCTTCACCCAGGTATTGGCCTAGCTGGGGCAAATATGCGGAGCTTGCTGCGCCGATATCCACAATGGCCTGGGTGAGGGGGCCGGCCGCCTGGTTTGTGCCGGCAAACGCTTGCCGGGTGTTTTCCAGCATGGTGGCCAGGCCGGTTTGGGAAGCCTCACTGGACAACGCTGCGATGTTTGCGCGCAGCCCGGTGTTGATTTCGGTAGCGATCCCGGCCAGGCCGGTCTTCAGCACGGGTAGCTGCACGGTCGCCAGGTTCGTGACATCCTCAGCCAAGCCGTCGAAAAGATTGTCCTGGACTGCGAATTTCAGGTCCTGCCACTCGCCACCCAGGGCCTGCATGGCCAGCACAAACTCGCGTGCTTTCGGGGACAGGTTCGCTAGCGCTTCGGCGAAGGGGTCGACGCCGCCGGCAGCGGAAGATGCTCCTTTCGCCAGGTTTTCCAAGGCGTCGTCGAGACGTTCCTGGGCGACCAGCACGTTTTCGTTTGCTTCCAGGAGGGCGCGTTGTGCGTCGGCCTCCCCGCGGGTGGCCGCCTCGACTTTTTCTTTCGCGTCCTGGACTTTCTGTGAGCCCTCGATGCCGGCGTCGTTCGCTGCCTGCACGTCCCTGGCCAGCTGGTTGTTTTTCTCCCGAATGCCGTCAAGGTTTTTTACCGCTTTGCGGTATGCCAGATCGGCTTCGGCGATATCCAGGCCGGAAGAATCCTTATCGGCCTGGGCGTCGATCAGGGATTGGCGGGCGCGGGCAACAGCCAGGACGGCTTCTTCTTCCCCTAGGGCTGCGTCTTCTAGCTCGCCCTTGAGCTCTTTCAGGTCTTTGATGGCTTCTTTGCGGGCGTCGTTGAGGGCGTCTTGGGCTTTTCGGGTGTTCTTCTGCGCGTCGGCTACCCGCCGTTCGGCGTCTTCTACCCGCCGGTTGGCCTGCACCAGGCCGCGTTCGGCAGACTCCACCTGCCGCTGCAGCTGCTTCATTTTGTCCGCGGTGTCGTCGGCTGCGCCGCCGGCGGATTTCCCCATGGCAGAAAACGCTGCACCCACACCGCTCAGGCCGATGCCTAGGGTGGCCAGGCCAGCTGCTGCGGACGCGGCTATGCCGGGGAGTACGCCCAGCACACCGATCACGCCGGAGGCGGCTGCCGCCACGGATGCCAGGGGGCCGATACAGCCGGCAGCGGCAACGGCAATGATGCCGATGCCGGTTGCTTGGGCTCCTACCATGCCTAGTGATGATGCGGCACCAGCGGCCTGGGTGGCCATGGACGCTAGGCCGGACGCGGCGCCACCTGTGTCCACGTCGATTTTGGCTTTACGGTCACGGGCGGCAGCAGCGATTTTTGCTTTCGCAGCCGCGGTGTCCGCATCAACCTCAACCGTGACGTGGCGGTTTTTAGCGGCCTGGTCGATACGCTCTTTAGCGGGGGCAGTATCAGCATCAACCTCGATAGTGACCTTTTGCGGGCGGGTGAGGTATTCGATACCGTTTTTAGCTTCTGTGGTATCTGCCTCGGCCTGGATCGTGAGTTTCTGGTCCCGGCCCAGCTGGGAAATCTTCCCCTTGGCTGCGGCAGCATCCACATCTACATCAATCTCAGCGGTAGGAAGATTGGCCATTTCAGCGCGCAACTGCTCCCGGAAATCGCTCAAATCCGGGCGGATCTCCACACCGAATTGGGCATTGATCCGCTCCAGCTCCGCTTTCAGGCGCTTGGAGAAACCCGAAAGGTTTGGCCTGATCTCAACCTTTGCGACACCCGCAGTATACTCGGCCATAACCAACACCCCCCTTTTTTTGTTAGTGGATTTCTGCTCGATCCCCAAGCAAGCCCGTGAGCAGATCATTCATGTCGGCTTTCCGCTGCTGCTGCTCCAAACGGTCAGCGGCGGTTACCGGGCGGGGCGGCGGCGGCAGCGACGTCTCCAGGCGGGCCGTGATAGCACACAAGGCCTGGGTGAGCTCAATCAGCTGCGTGAGCTTGGCCTGGGTGCCGTCCCACTCCCGCAGCGATGGGGTCGCATGCGGGTTCGCTTTCCGATCCCGCAGCACCTGCTCCGCCAAATCATCATCATCAGCGAGAGCCGCCAAATAGTGCGAACCTGGCGGCAACTGTTCTAGGAGCTCAATAAACGTCGCCCAATGCCGCTCGCCACGTAGAAAATCGTCAAGGTCGATATTTAGATAGTGGTGGAGGTCCCACCTAATCTCCGGCCCATATTTATTGATGAGGCCGGTTACATAGGGAAAGTGACCAGCTCGTCAACGATCCCCTCACCGTAGAAATGGGCTTGGATATCAATGAACACGCCAATGGCCACTTCCTCCGCGTCATCACCAACACTATTCAGGGCGGCCAGGAAGCGGCGGTAGTCATCCTTGAAAAGAAGTCGCAGCACACCGGTGGCGTTGCCGGCGCGGGCCATCTCCTCAATAGCGAGCCGATCAGTGTAGACCGGCTTTTGAATCTCAATCGGCGGGGTGAAACCATACTCCTCCCCAAGCACAAACGGGTCATCGGTCACAAATGTGCGGCGGCGATGCCCGGCGCGGTTTTGCATGGCCATGCCGCGGGCGCGGAATCGCTCAAACCGGTCCTCTACCGGATCCGCCTGGGCGGCTTGGGGCTTTTTCGTGGTGCTGGTTGTGGTTTTTCTTGGCATGATTTATTTGTCTCCATTCATAGGGGGTGTTGAAAAAACCGCGGTAGGCGATGGTGCTTACCGCGGCGATTGGGGGGTATTAGGTGAACTGTGGGCTAGAGTAGGGAGCCCATCTTCGAGTATGGGGTGACCTGCACCCGAGGGGCGTTGGTAAGGGACGTGAGCACCTGACCTACAGACGTAGGGGTTGCCGACCACAAGCCCAGTGCGGTGCGGATCCGCCCCGGCCACTGCCTATCCAACGCAGTAGACAACGCTACGGCTTTCGACTCGTCACCAGTCGTGTAGTAGGCCCACACCTGGAGCTCGTCAACAACCCGCAGCAGCTTCGAATAGTCATGGCCGCTACCCAGGTCACCAGCTACCGGGGTGGCCCAGTTCGCGCGCACATCCATGATGAGAGGGATTCCCCCGGTCAGGCCACGGCAATAGCCGATGAAATCAGCCATCTTCGTAGTCAACCAATCTTGGTATTCCTTGCTCTCATGCGGGGTGCCATCACCCCGGCGCGGCCAGTCGGCGGCACCAGTATCACTCTTGTATAGGGTGAGGTCGTGGGCGGAGAACGAGCCGGAATCCCAGAACAGTTCGGTGATGATGATGCCGTCAATCAGGTCCCCGTACTCGGCGGCAACCTGGGCAACAGCGCCACCAAGCATGTCCCGGATATCACCTGGGTTGGTGAGGGCCGCGGGTGATGGCATATCCCGGATAGTGCCATCCCGGGAAACAGCCTTCCACTCGGGTTGTTTCCCCAGCGTGGTGGTAATCATCATGTCCAGGGTGAGGAAAACATTCTCAATCCCAGCAGCCCGGAGGGCGGTGATGGTGTCCCGGATGGGGTTTTTCCCAGCGTCGATAGACACCCGCTCTGGGTGGGCCGGCCACGGGAACAGCGTCCATTCGGGTCGGCCCACAGCCAGGTCAATAGTGTTGTACCCCTTCGCTATGGCTTTCTGGGCGATAGTCGCCCAGTCGCGGTCAGCCGCATTCGAGGTATCTTCCCACCCAACGCCAATGGCTCGGGTTTTCACCCCTGCCCGATCGGCAAGTCTGCCCCGCAGGGCAGACTGCTGCACCTGCTCCCGCACAGTGGTAGTGGGCTTTGTTTCTAGTGCGGTGAGTCGCTTAGTGATCGGCCCAAAATCTACCGGAGGCTGGGCCTTGAGGGCTTCAGCGACCGCAGTTTTGATAGCCTGCGGGTCTACCTGCGCGGGCTGGTCTTTCAGCTTTTCCAGGCTAGTAACCCGGGTTTTCAGGCTTTCACTAGCGACGGTCACGGCATCGGCGGTGACATGGGCTGATTCGATGCCCTGCTCGATACGGTCCAGGCGTTCCGCCGACAGGGGGGTTGCGGGGTCATCGTTATGCCAAACGTTACGGGCATACGCCATGGTTCGGTTCCTCCTTCGTTTTATGGGGCGGCAGTTGGTAGGAGCCCTCGCCCAGGTAAGGTGTTGTTACCGGCGAGGGCTAGGAGGGGTCCTTGGTGACCTCCACCGATTTCGGGAAACCACCACCCGCCAAACCAGTGGCGGCAACTGTTGGGGCGGCGGATACCTTAGCGATCACGAAACCAGCGTCCACCGTGCCGGTAACCTCGGCATCGTTTTCACCCAAAACCCGGATAGCCGCCTGCACAGCCGCGGCATCAGCGTTATAGGTGATGGTGGCGGTCGTTTTCCCGCCAATGGTGATGGTGTACGTGCCAGACGTGGCGCCTTTGACAGAGAACTTGTATTTGGCATCGGATAGTTTGTGGGCGCCGGTGATGCCCATGAGCTTTGCTAGCTCTGGGGTGAAGCCAGGGCCGCACAAGCCGAAACCGTACAGGGCACCGTATTTTTCATCATCCTGCGCGCCCAGAGTAATCGGGTACTTAATGACGTCCGTCTCGGAGAAAGACTGCTTACCCTTCTTCTCAATCGTCATCTTGGGAAAGACGAAATAGGGGTAGATTTCATGCCCCGGATCACCATCTTTAGCGACCAGGATGCTGGAATATTCCCGCACCCGGGCAGCCCGGCGTTTCTTAGCGAAATAGCCGGTGCCCTCGTCATACTGGGCCTCCATCAAATCGTAGAATGCCTCTAGGGTTCGCAAGCGAGATTCCTGGGCGGTGACATCAACCGTGAATGATTCTTCCGTGACGAATGTGCGGCGGCGGCCAGGGCTACCATAACCCTCAGGGCCTTCAACTTTGGAATCGGGGGCCAGGTCAACGCCGGCTTTTTTCTCACCCTCGCCGATAGAGAACCAGCCTTCCGGCAACTCTAATAAGTTTCCGTTGCTGTCGGTGATGCGATCTGGGATTTCAATCCCATAGGGGCACATCAAAAGCAGGTAGTCCAGGGGTGCGAATAATAGGTCGCTCTGTTTGTCTTTTAGCTTGTAGAAGTCCGTGGTGGTCACGGCTGTCTCCTTTCCCCGCACGTTGCGGGCATTAAGAAAGCCCCCAGGAAAGCCCGGGGGCAAAGGGGGTTATGTGTGTTTTCGGGGCCTGCGGATAGTGATCTCATAAAGAGCATTCACATACCTGTGGTCGGGGTTGACCCAGGGAGGCATTACGGATCCCACCCGCTCGCTGATACTCACAACCCGAACGGGCACTTGCGGGTGGGTGGGGAAAACGTCTAGCATCCACGCCCTCAGGTAGCTGTTGATTTTTTGGGCGTCTGCGCGAGTTTCGGCTAGCACCCCAATCTCCACAAGGGGGACATCTACTTGATTGTTGAAGTCAGCAGCACCGGTGGTACGCTGCACCACAATTAGTGGGGATTGCTGGATCTGGGTTTCGTAGTCGTCGGGGACCCATGTACCCACCCACGGCTGGGGCGTCATCTGCTGGGCTACCTGGTCGAGGGCGTCCACGATGAGTTGTTCCACATCCGGCCACGGCACCAGGTCGTCGGGAACGATGATGGTCATAATCGTACCGCCCTGATTGTTCTGCGTAGCATCGCCCGGGGCGCAACAGTGTTACGTCCATGGCGGGATTTGATCCTGTGTCCGAACTCCATCGGCACACCATAGGGGGCGTCTATTGAGACCGTGGCCACCAGGCGCTTGCGGGCTTTACTCGTGTAGGGGCGGGCTACTTCTACGTCGACCGTGCCGGAGGATGCTAGCCGGCCGGTGTCCCGGGGCGCCACCGTAGCGTAGATGGCCTGCGCTAAATAGCCGGCACGGTACAGGAGCTCCTCCACCTCAGGGCCTTCCAGATACCCTTTCATGATCCGGGGTGAAAACTTCATGACTATCGCACCTCCTCACAGATCACCGCGGTCCCCACAATGATGCCCTCCCTGCGGGGATGCTCCCACAACTGCGCCTCAATGACCTTCAGTTTTCTTCCGAAACCCTCGATAATATCACCGGTGCGAATATCCGGGGCCTGGCGTTTGATATACACCGTTGGCCGGGTAGACACCACCGTCTTGCGGTCTGTATCGACCGTGGCCTGAGCCCAGGCGATTCTCGCCCCAGTGATCGTGAGAACCGGCACGGGGGCAGTCAAGTCACCAAACCTATCCCGGCTGCGACGGAGCACTTGGATTGTGGCCATAGCGTCACCATCCTTCGGCAGTGATGCACCGAAAACGCCGCTTAGACAGGGCGTTCTCCAGCATCGTGCGCTCCTGGGCAGAAATGAAGAAATTCCCCTCACTGTTACGAAACGATAGCGTAGAGGTGAACGGGCCGGCAGTATCAGTGACGGACTGGGCACCATCCGAGAACTCGGCGTTTTTCTCCGCCAACAGAGCGCGCTTCACAATGGCAACCGTGACAACCCGCAGCACCGACGCCAGGAGCGCATCTGGGTTTTCAGGGATGGTCGGGTATGTGGCACGGAGGAACACACTAGCATCCTCCAGCAGCACCTGAAGGTCTTCATCACTCATACCATCGGGAATGAGTCGCCTGGCGCGGGCACGCAGGTCATCCGGGGATGCGTAGGCCGGCATGTTAGCTACCCAGGCCGGTGATCTTAATGACCGCGAGCGGGTCCGTTACCGCGTAGGCGAGCATGGCACGGGTTTTCGTCCAGGTCAGGTCCCGGTCCTCATCACGGTAGGTTGTGGTGGTAATGCCTTCTTCCACGCCCATCGTGCCTACTTGCTGCTCGGCAATGAGCCAGCCTTCGCCCTTAGTGGCCAGCGGGCTGGAAATAACCTCTAGGCCCTTGTTCTGCAGGAACTTGGATTCCGCCTCATCATCGTCGAAGGCGTTGGAGAATTCCAGGTGGTCATCGGGGTGGAGAGCTAGGAGGTTGTACACGTAGCCCATTTGGGATTTCCGCCCCTCAGTGAAGGCCTTATTAATGTCAGCCCGAATGGACTTGGCTGCGGTTTGGTCTAGCTTCTTGGTTTTGTTGATGGTTGCCCAGCCGCCGGACTCCACTTTGATGATATCCGCATCGTAGGCGGTGAGTGCTTCGCGGACGGCCTGCATACCCATGCCATCGAGATCATAAACCATAGTATTTGCGACCCGCTGGGCACGTCGCTGCATCATAGTCAGGTCATTGCGCTTTGCAGCCTCATCAGTAACGGAGAACTTGCCGCCAACTTTGACAGTTTTGATGACCTTGGGGTCATCGGTAGTGACATCAACCGTGGGGTAGTTACCGCCAGGGGCGATGACACCATTATGGTCATCGGCAAGCAGGGCGTTCTTCAGCGCTACCTCGTAGAGGATAGCGCCGCCCTTAGCCTCACCAGTGGAGAAAATCCGGTCAGTGAACATACCAAGGGCAGTAATATCAGCGATATAGCGGGCAATCCGTGTGGGCTCCTGGAGCATCATGTCCAGGGTGATAACCCCGTCGGCCACTGTCGGGGCGACGCCGGGGAAAAGGCCAGTGTTTTTAGGCATGAGAAATTCCTTGTCTTAGAGTAGGGCAATAGTGGCGGGTTTACCTGATGTGCCCTTGGTGAGCGCGATAGCGACTACAGGGCCAGCAGCGGCCTTGACTACCTTGCCGTCAGCTGCGGTGCTGAGCTTGTCACCGGCAACAAACGCACCAGCGGCTAGGGCATCGAGAACATGCCCGGCGCGGTAAACAGTGACATAGCCGTCCTTGTCTACATCATGAGCGACCACACCGAACGGGTAAGCGTCAGCAGCGGCAATATCAACAACCGGGGTTCGGCCAACAATGTCGTCGACGGGAACAACAAATGTGCCGGCGGGGATTTTCCTCTTCGCTTTCACCGTGATAGCGGCTGCTGGATCATAGTGAACTTTAGTGATATCCATGGTATTCCTTGGTATTCCTTACTGGTCGTGGTTTTTGCGGAGTGCTTTAGGCACCCATGAGCTGGGGTAGGTTACCGGGTCTGGCTGGGGTTCGTTACCTACCCCGGACCCGGATTGGACGTTTTGGCGGGGGCTATTCGACGGCGGGGCGGTATTCCCTGCACCGTAGAGTTCTTTAATCCTGGCCGCGCGGGCCTCTAGGTCTTCTTTCGTGCCAGTGCCCAGCAGCGGCACATCCTCAGGCTTGATGCCGTGGGCTGCTGCGACTTCCAGCAGCAGGTTTGTGGTTTGGGCTTGGGCGAGTTCCTGCTGGGCGGCGGCTAGTTTCTCTTGGGCTAGCTGGAGTTCTGATTTCTGCGAGTCCTCATGCTGCTGCCATTTCTGGGCGGCGGCTTGAACCGCGTCACGTTCTTGCCGGGTTTTTTCCAGCTCCGCTAGGGCTTCTTCCAGGGTCATCTCCGGGGCTGGGGACTGCGATGGGGAGGACTCTTCCGGGTTCTGCACAGCAGGGTTCGTGGTTTCTTCCTGTTTTTCGTCTTGGGTATCGGCGATATTATTCGGCATAATTGCCTCCTTGATTGTGTGAAATGTAGGGGGTGGGTATAAATAAACCCCACCAGACCGGTGGGGTTAGTCCATAGCGATGCGAGCCCTTCCGCGTTTCAAACGCACGTAGGTCGAACTCCTCAAAAACAGGCAGATTTGGGCATAAGATAACCCGTAATCTCATTACATGAAATTACGGGTGTGTTGACGCTTAAGCGGCCAAATAGTTCACAGGGGTCATAGTAGCCTTCATGTCTACCCATTCTTCCAGATGGGTTTGGATGTGCATCTT
>ERZ772918.255-NODE-255-length-41869-cov-3.66578_pt1 | contig 41869 bp, 53 predicted proteins | sample MGYA00512118_ERZ772918 | MGnify/ENA primary metagenome ERZ772918 (study PRJEB29015, sample SAMEA2737939) | human oral metagenome | biome: human oral; feature: human-associated habitat; material: dental | place: China | collected 2135 ... | reverse complement strand
ACTCATTATCAATAGAAAAAATCTGTAGAATTTACCGAAGCAGAAGCAACCACGGAGCGATACGGAGTAGCCATGTATTTCGAGAAACTTTGCGCCTACTTGTCTGAACTGCCGGAGGTCGAATCGATTGCTCTGGGAGGTTCGCGTGCCGGTACCCGTTATGACGAGAAATCTGACTACGACCTCTATGTATATGAGAAAAGCCCTCTTTCTGAAGAGACACGTCTGCCCATTCTAAAAGAGTGCTGCTCCTACATAGAACTCGGCAATCATTTTTGGGAGCTGGAAGATAATTGCACGTTAAAAGATGCCATCGACATTGATATCCTGCATCGCAACCTAGACGCATTCTCAAAGGATATTTCATCGGTTGTTGATGACCATATTGCACATAATGGCTACACCACGTGCATGTGGCACAATTTGCTTCACAGCAAGATTCTCTTTGATCGAGAAGGAAAATTTCGCGACCTACAGGAGAAGTATACTGTTCCCTATCCCGCTCAACTAAAGAAAAACATTATTGAGCGAAACATGCGGCTGCTTTCAGGAAATCTTCCGTCGTATGACAAGCAAATCATAAAAGCTCTAAAAAGAAACGACATTGTTAGCGTCAACCACAGAACCGCTGCCTACATGGAATCATATTTCGACATCATCTTTGCTATGAATGAACTCACTCATCCCGGCGAAAAACGCATGGTGCAAATTGCCCTTGAACAGGCCCGCGTTCTTCCTCAGGACTTTGAGAAGAACCTTACCGCCCTCTACCAAGATCTCTTTGCACATCCACAAAACGTTGAACACGACATTGTTACACTCACGGAAAATCTCAGACTCTGCTTAAGCACTTTGGCATAATCTTATGTATGATTCTTTTGTTTCATATTGTGCAAACAGATTGGATTTCCATGGGTTACCTTATCAACGCACTCATCCACACGGAAGCAACAATGCCTCAAGCTCTTTTCGAGGTAGTTGTAGTAAGCGCAATTGCATGTATTATCTCTGTTTTGCTCCAGCGCTTTTCTAAGCATGCTTCCAATGCCGTCGTGAAAAAGGTACTCGGGGTTTGCAGCGGTTTAATCTTTGTTGTCTCTGCCGCCATCATTATCGAAGATTTAGCTGGGCAAACCAATATTTTCATGCCGATTGCTCAGATGGTTTTTCCTGGATAAGCGCCTCTGGGATATGGGCTTCTCAGCAAACCCTTCTCAGCACGTCCTTTTGATTTGCTTTTCTTGATTCGCTTTTCTTGGTTTGTGGGGAATAGTATGGATTTATCAGAGATTCGTGACGCTTTAACTGTATTGATTGGCGTTGGCTTTGTGTTGATAGCGCTCTTGGCATTTATTGGGTTTGCGCGGCCACAGCTGCAGAAGCTCGCCAAAAACACCATTTGGCAAGTTCCTCAAATGGGACTTAAAGGGCTTATCGGCCTCTTGCTATTTGTGCAGCTTTGCATGGTGTTTGCCGAATCCCTGTCATATCCGGAATCAAAGACGGCTTTTCTTCCCTATATTTTGGGATATGTTGTCGTCTGTCCCATACTTACCAAACTGATACACGTGGCTCTCAAACAACCAGCGGCGACCAATAGATATGTTGCCACTCTGAGTGACATCACTGCATCAGTTGTGTGGCAACTCGGAATTTTGTTTCTTGCTTCTGTATGCTATGAACTTGTAGCCACAGCGTCGCATATGCACATCATCCATTAACCGCAAACAACCCGTACGCCATCCGTTCTGTCTTACGTTGCCCGCTCTGTCTTGTTTTTCTCGTTTTGTCAAAAAGTGCGTCACATAGTAATTACTAAGGGGTTGATTTTGTGGATATGACTATTGATGGTAGCCTTGCGGCCTTGGGAATCAAAAGTGTCGTAATAGGCATCGCACGCAATGTAAATTCACAGGCTCCTTTTTCTGACGCATTTCTAGCAAAACGAGAAAAAATGGAGAAGTGGGCACTAAACTGTGATATCGATGCTCTTCTCGGTCATCCAATCATCAAAGGCTATACGGATTTATTACAAAGTGTAGGGCGAAGCGTAAAAAGAAATCCTCCTACCGTTCCTGCGCTCATTCAAAATATCCGGCATCGGGGTTCTCTGCCTCATATCAACAGTATTATCGATATTTACAACGTTGAAGCACTGCATTCACTGCTGGCAATTGGAGGGCATGATCTTGATAAAGTACATGGCTCGATAGAGTTTACCGTCAGCGGCAACGAAGATTCCTTCCTCCCAATTCTGTCTAAGGAAAAACACGTTGCTAAAACGGATTATATCTATCGTGATGCAAGGGGAATCATGGCGTGGCTTGACATTCGAGACGGAGAAAACTACAAATTTAGCAACGAGACAAAAAATGCGATTTTCGTCATTCAGGGTAATGCAAATACTTCTGTTGAAATTCGCCTCGAAACGCTTGAACGTATTCGATATGATTTAGCTGAGAGTATGCCTGACATGGAGTTTGATACACATGTCATATATGCATAAGAACGAGGTAAGGGGACATCATGCACGAAGTAGACATCAAGAGCCTGCAGCTTAATCCGTGGTCGCTCATCGGAGACCGATGGATGCTCATTACCGCGGGCAATAAAGAAGACGGCTTTAATACCATGACTGCAGCTTGGGGACATTTTGGCACCCTCTTTGGCTCACGCGAAGGTTCCAAGAATACCACCATCTGCTATATCCGACCCCAACGCTACACCAAGACCTTCATGGATAACCACGACATCTATACCCTCTCATTTCTTTCTGATACAAAAGACAACAAGAAGAAACTCGCATACCTAGGTACAAAATCCGGACGCGACGAAGACAAGGTTGCACGCGCCCAACTGACCCCTTTGTTTATCGATGGAACAACCACATTCGAAGAGGCTGAGCTCACGTTTGTATGCCGCAAAATTTACGTTGATGACCTTATACCGGAAAACTTCGTCGACAAAAGCATCATCGAGCAGAATTATCCGCTCCATGACTTCCACACCCGCTACATTGGCGAAGTCCTTAAGGTATACGTTGCAGATTAAGCCGCATCTGAAACTCATCCGGTAATTGCTTGATTCTTGGCGTCTTCCTCGGCAATAACTTTTGCTTTATAGGCAACATCTTTATCAGACATCGCGTCCTCATAAATTTTTTCACCCGTAGGATGTTCTTCCAGCCAAATCCTTGTAGCTTCAGGCGCCCATTTCTTAGCATAAGGTGTTGTACGAGCGCAAAGATCTTCGGCACTTTCGGGCGAGACGTATTCCGATGTATGCGCATCAGCATCCTTGACAATCTGAGGTAGTATCTCGGGATTTTCAAGCATCGGACAAGGCTGTAAAAGATTCTTATTCCACGGATAGTGGCTACGATATGCCTGGAAAATAGGTTGTTTTAGACAGTCAAGCCAGCTATCGGCAGTTTTAATGTTGACATTTGAGTAGTGAATAAATACGCACGGCTCTACATCGCCACGAGCGTTGACATGGCAGTATACACGACCTCCGGCAATACATCCCCCAACAAACTCACCATCGTTTTGAAAATCCATGGCAAAGATTGGTTTACCGCCTTCAACGCCACGAATCTCACGAATTCGACCCAGCATGTATTTACGCTGTTCAACGGTCGGCATAAGATCGGCATTCGCGCCCTCTCCAACAGGCATATAGTGAAAATACCATGCCCATCGGCAACCTTTTTCAATAATCAAATCAAAGAATTTTTCGGACGAAACACGCTCGGTATTCTCGCGCGTATAACAGGTGGACGTTCCATACAGCAAACCATATTTGTGCATTAAATCAAACGCTCGCATAACCTCCTCAAATGACCCGTCACCACGACGACCGTCATTGACACTTGGCTCATAGCTTTCGAGTGAAACGGAAAAGTTAATATTGCCAAGCCTCTGCACGTCTTGACAAAATTTCTCATCTACCAGCGAAGCATTGGTAAAGACGTTAAAAAGGCAATCATTGTGCTCCTCAGCAAGTCTTAAGACATCATCTTTACGTACCAATGGCTCACCACCGGTAAGCATAAACATATGCGTACCTAAATCAGATGCCTCAGTAACCAGCTTATCCATGTCCGCATACGAAAGATTCAAGCGATTTCCATAATCGGCTGCCCAGCATCCGACGCAATGTTTATTACACGCGCTTGTAGGGTCAAACAAAATAATCCAAGGTACATTGCACTGGTACTTCTCGGCATTTGCCGTAGTATTACGTAACCCTCGAAACGCCGCTTCATACCCACCATCCAAAAGAGTGGTTTTAAGCACATGTGAATCAGTGGTATCGATAACGTCAAAAAGGAACTTCTCCCATTTTGATCCTGGATACAAACCTTTTTTGATACCCCGAGTTGCACCGGGGGATGTATCCTTCATAAGCTTTCCGGCCATATTAACCAGATGTTCAATATTTTTCTCTCGATCTTTGCTCGAAGCACTCTTAATGATCCGGTCAAGAGCAATACCAAATGCCTTACGCTCGGCCGCATGCGCAACCTTCGACTGCATAAAAACATCCCCTCTCTTGAGCACGCCGGCAGAGAAATTCCTCGGAAATCCTCTTCGGTTTACTCATTTTTTGAACAAAGTTCAAATTTTAACCACCCTACTCCTTTTATAGGGGACAATCAAGGGAGATTTTAAACAGTCGTAGAAATTATTTGAGTCCGTTCACATTATTGAGAAGGAACTCCTCCAAAGATGTTGTTTTTAATACATTTTTTTGAGAAGTCATTTTCTTCGGTTTGACCATAGCCTTGGCAGCTTCACCACAACAAAGTAATTGAGGAATGCGCCACATATGGCAAGAACTATTGCGCAGGCCGCATTACCATACGGCGACAAGCCCGGAAAGAACTTTACGAAGTATAGAAGGACCACAAGAAGAATGGGGACGGAAATGAACAAGAACCGTTTCTTATCAAACTTTGTAATTTTATATCCGACAAAGCAGAGTACATAGCAGCTAAATTCAACAGGCAACGTCCATAGAGCCGCATTGACAACAGAATCTCCCATGGGATTGTGTGTAAAAACTCCCGGAAGTTCATGTACCAGAATAAGAACGCCGTTGAGCAAATACATATAGGTTTGAGGATTTGTGAAATACTCCACAGGGGAAAGAGAACTCATACAAGGTCCTAAAACAAAAGCAACCATTACAACCACAAAAATGAGCTCCGGAAACAAGCGCAGAACACGTTGCCTGAAGAAAACTTTTGCCTCGCTGTGATGTTCACAACTTCGGGCAATAAGAAATCCCCCAAATACAAAGAAAAGACCGACCGCCATGCCGCCCAAGGTAAGTTGGCCTGAGGTATGGTTGGATATAAAGTCCCCCGGTGCATCTCCGCCAAGAGTAACAACATAGCAGTGAGAAATAATCACAAAAACAGCAGCTATAAACCGCATGAGATTGAGATTGTTAACGCGCGATTCAGCAATGTCAGAAAGTTTGATTGAAGTCATATATTCCTTTTCGATAGCACAATCTTCTCACACATAAATGCTGAAGCAGTTACTCTACGGACGGCTCGATATGAACGCGACCAGCCTCAACATGCATCCGACCTTCAGCGATTGCTTGAATCACCCTCGGATAGAGACGGTGCTCAACTTCATGTATAGCCGCTTCCAGCTCATCAACGCCCCATCCCTCCTGCACAAAAACAGGCTCTTGTGCAATGATGGGACCACGATCGTAGTCAAAGTTGGCCAGATGTACCGTCACGCCTGTTACCTTTACTCCGTAATCGTAGGCATCTTGGATGGCATGTGCACCGCGGAAACTCGGTAAAAGCGCAGGATGAATATTCAACACTCGATTAGGAAAGGCCTCCAAAAGAGCCATGCCTACTTTGCGCATGTATCCGGCCATCACCACATAGTCAACACCTAAACGTTTGAGTTCTGTTGCGATGACCATATCAGCCGTCAGCGGATCTGCATAAATCTCTTTTGAAAGTGTGATCGTCTGAATACCCGCAGCTTCAGCTCGTTTGAGCCCCTGGGCAGAGGGGCGAGAAGAAACAACCAGTTCAATGGTTGCATCCAAAGAACCATTGTCAATACAATCGATCAACGCTTGTAAATTAGTGCCCGAACCTGAAATGAGTACGCCCAGCTTAAGCGACATCCCGGTAAACCACCTTTCCGGTACCAGAAACACACTCCCCCATAACAAAGGGCTCAAAACCCTGCTTGGAAAGAATCTCTGCCACATCGTCGACATCATCTGGGGCAACAATAAGCGCCATGCCTACTCCCATATTAAATGTGCGATATTGTTCATCAAGTGTAAGGTGTGCTTGTTCGGAGACATAAGAGATAACGGAAGGAATGCTCCAACCTGGACCTCCTGCCTCACCCATACGGTCCACCAGCGCATCAACATGTTCAGGGAGCGCACGATTGAGATTCTCCGTAATACCGCCTCCGGTAATATGTGCCATCGCCTTAATGGGAGCACCCTCTCTAAGGGCAGCAAGCAATCCACCCGCATAAATGGTAGTGGGGCGCAAAACGGCATCGGCAAGAGACTCGCCGGCAAGCTCTTCTCGCGGTTCATTAAGCTCTTCAACCGTCTTACCTTCAATGGCAACCTTTCGGACCAGAGAATATCCGTTGGAATGGATCCCTGATGAGGGAAGCCCCAAGATTACATCGCCCGCAGAAACCTTCTTTGGGCCTAACATCTTTGGGCGGTCAACCACACCCACCACAAAGCCCGCAAGATCGTAGTCGTCGGGATTCATGACACCCGGATGCTCGGCCATCTCTCCGCCAACCAGCGCGCATCCGCTTTTGCGACAACCCCGCGCAATCCCGCCGACGATTTCCGCCACCGCTTCGGCTTTAAGCTTTCCCACGGCAACATAGTCGAGAAAAAACAGGGGCTCGGCACCAAGCGGGACTATGTCGTCCACACACATGGCCACAAGATCTTCGCCCACCGTATCGTTGCGACCAAGAAGCTGCGCAATGGCCAACTTGGTCCCCACGCCATCGGTACCACTTACCAGCACGGGATCGTCCATGTCTTTAAGCGCTGCCGCAGAAAAGCAGGAGCCAAAGCCGCCAAGCCCACCGATAACCTCGGGGCGAGCAGTCGTTGCAACCGCCGCTTTGATGGCGTCAACGGCACGTGCTCCCTCGTCAACATCAACACCTGCGTCAGCATAAGTTACCTGGCCTACCGCGTTTCTCACATCAGACATCCTGTGGTCCTTTCTGCGCAAGCTGAGTTTCTACTTGAGTAAATGTTAGAGCATACGAGCAGTTCAGTGCATGCGGACACATACCTGATACAAAGCGCTCATGAAAATCATCGGGAATCTCCACCGGATAGTGTCCGTTAAAACACGCCGCGCAATACCCGCGCTTGGGCACACAATCCAAAAGCCCCTCAAGGCTCAGAAATCCCAACGAGTCCGCTTCGATGTATTCGCAGATTTCCTCTGTCGTTTTATATGCGGCAATGAGCTGATCTTGGTCGGCCGTATCAATACCGTAAAAGCACGGCCACATTACTTTTGGCGAGGCGCTTCGTACGTGCACTTCACAAGCCCCTGCATCTCGGAGCATACGTACAATCTGTTTTGACGTAGTTCCCCGCACAACGGAATCGTCCACCATTACAAGCCGCTTTCCTCGTACGACATCGGCAAGCGCATTGAGCTTCAAACGAACACCAAGCCGCCGCAAGTCTTGCGTTGGCTGGATAAACGTGCGCGCCACATAGCGGTTTTTAATAAGGCCGGTACCAAACGGAATGCCAAGCTCGGCTGCAAAACCTTCAGCCGCAGGAACACCGGAATCGGGCACGCCAATGACCAAATCGGCATCAACGCTCGTCTCGCGCGCAAGTTGTCGGCCCATGGTATGCCGTACCCAGTAAATCGACCTTCCGTCCACCACTGAATCGGGTCGAGAAAAGTACACGTCTTCAAAGATACACGCCGCAGGGTCTCTATGAGTCAAACCTCGCTCAGAGCGCAGGCCGTCGTCTGAAATCTTGATAATTTCACCCGGTTCAACCTCACGGATATACGTTGCTCCCACAATATCGAGCGCACATGTTTCAGAAGCCACAACCCATGAATTGTCCTCGGGGCCGCCAAGACGGCCGAGTACTAAAGGACGTATCCCATGCGGATCCCTAAACGCATAGAGGGCATTTTCCCGCACCAGCACCATTGCATATCCGCCCTCTATAAGGCGCATTGTCGCCGCAATTCCCGAGCGAAGGCGATGTGTCTTTTGCGTGAAATACCCAATGAGCTGTGCCGCAACCTCGGAGTCGGTGTCGGAGCGAAAGGAAATATTTCGAGTTGCCAGCTCTTTTCGCAGATTGTCAAAATTAACCAGCGTGCCATTATGTGCCAAGGCAATAATAGTCTCGTCAATTGACGAGAGGTGCGGCTGAGCGGCTTCCCACCCTTTGGCACCGGCGGTTCCATAGCGACAATGTCCAACAGCCGCTTTACCCGGCATTGCATCAAGATCAGAGTTTGTAAATACCTCGGTTACCAAACCAAGATCCTTACGAATCAAAACGGTCTGGCCATCACCGACCGCTATGCCGGCAGAGTCTTGACCTCGATGTTGAAGAGCATGAAGTGCAAAATACGTCAGTCGCGCAACATCACGCTGCGGCGCCCATACGCCAAAAACACCACATTCCTCGTGAAGCTCCATGGGTTCCTTTCCCGCTATATCTCACGTCCCTGCAGGATACATGACGTATGTAAGTGTACTCGCTCGCGAGAAGAAAAAGCGCTCCGAACGCCATTTGTTCGAAGCGCGTAACAATATAAGGGTAAATCTATTTCTGAATGTCTGATTTTTGTACGCACACCAAAGCCGCACGACCATATTGATCGGAATAATTGCAGGTAATGAGTGTCATAACGTGATCCGTCCGTGCAATGATATCTGCAGCATCCGGTCGAGCATTAACTGATGTGTTCAACTTCTGTAAAAGGTACTCATGGAACTCCTCTTTTGACGAAAAGTTAAACTGGCGGATTGATTCGTCATCGTCATTGGCGTGATAGATAAAAAGTGGTACTAATTCATACTTTTTTTCAGGTGTTTCGTACCAAATAGTAGTAACACTGTCAAAAACGCTCTTATCGTTCATCTTGCCAATATATTGGAACATCGAGCCGTTTCTCATATGGTGACCATAGAGAATGGTCTGCTGGTCAACAAGGCCGCTGGGGTCGTTTTCATGATCCATGAAAATCTGACCACCAACAGAATATTCTCCCTTTGCATTTGTATGCAGGTAATGCTCATTGTCCGTTGTTTGGTATACCGGATAGTTCACCGGTGAGTTAGGAATCTGAATCCACCCAACAACCTCTTTGTTGATTGCACGCAGACCCGCCCAATCAATTCCCGGCGCTTCTTCAACATTGTTCTCAGGAACCGTTGCGTACTGGGCCAGCTCTTCGTTGATCACGTCCTGCTGGTGGTAGTCCCATTGTGACTTCACAAAAAGAACGCCGGAAGCCACAATGAGCAAAATACCCACGAACAGCAGTATTGCCGAAACAACATGACGCTGTTTCTTAGCACCCTTTTTCTTTTTGCCGTCCTTCTTTTTGTCCCGCGCATCTTTACGACTAGGAACAGCCGGCTTGGGTTGTGTGGCGCCCGAAGCAGAAGTGCGCTGGATTGTAGAACCTTCCTGCCCAGCAAAGTGTCTGCCGCGTGTTTCTGACATATACCAACATCCTATCTCACACTACTTGCAATGACGTACTCTATCGCCCACCGCGTAAGCTCTCCCGACTGTTGCTTTATGCGTCAGCCATATCGTGCTTAAGTTGCACAATCTTCTCGCGGTATTTTGGAATCGATGCTCCTAAAATCTGCGTCGCATAAATGGCAGCGTTTTTTGCGCTACCGATTGCTACGCAGGCAACGGGAACACCGGAAGGCATTTGCACCATGGATAAAAGCGAATCCATACCACCGAGATCGCTGGTTTTCATTGGAACCCCCACGATGGGAAGTGGGGTAAAAGCCGCTACGACTCCGCCTAAATGCGCTGCCTTTCCTGCGGCGGCAATGATTACCTTAAGACCACGGTCTGCCGCCGTTTGAGCCCATTCATGAACCTTTTGTGGATTACGATGCGCAGATGCAATAACCAACTCATAGGGAACACCCAAGCGCTCAAGCTCGGACGTACATCCTTCCATCGTAGGAAGGTCTGACTTAGAGCCCATAATGACTCCTACAAGTGGTTGCTCTGCCATCGTTTCTTCTCCAAACGTTCTTTTTACGCTCTTTTTCTGCCATACCCGTCTGATATAAGCAAAATTACTATAAGTATAAATTACCTCACAAGAAGTACCAGCATACTTTGTTACGGACACATAAGCACTATATTTTCGCTATCATGTTTTTGGCGTTGGTCCATCAGTCCACGTGAAAGGAAGTTTTATGAATAACGCTAATCCTGTCTTGTACAAACGAGAAGGCGCGTACATCCCTCGCGTCGCCGCAGTTCACGACCTCTGCGGGTACGGAAAATGCTCCCTGGGAGTAGCAATTCCGGTACTTTCTGCTGCCGGCTGCGACGTATGTCCCGTTCCTACGTCGCTCTTCTCGGCACACACACGTTTTCCCAAGTTCTACATGCATGACACTACCGATATGCTTGCGTCCTACCTCGACGCTTGGGTTGACGAGGGTATTGAGCTTGATGCCGTCTATTCGGGGTTCCTTGGCGCTGCCGAACAGGTTGCAAGCATACAGCGTCTCTACCGCGAGCACCCCAAGGCGCTTCGCATCGTTGACCCGGTTATGGGAGACGGCGGATCCATGTATCCCACCTATACCCAAGAGCTTTGTGATGCCATGCGTGGTCTCGTAGATGGCGCTGACGTCCTCACGCCAAATCTCACCGAAGCAAGCATTCTTACCGGCATTGAGTATGCGGGTCAGGATCTATCGGACGATCAGGTCAAAGCATACCTTGATGCCCTGCTCGCGATGGGTGCAAAAACCGTTGTTCTCAAGGGCGTTGTACGGGGTGATGGGCAAATCCGAAACTACGTAGCCGTCTCCGGCGAGAAGGACGCTTCCGTGACCGAGATTTCAAGCGAACTGCTGCCATATATGCTCCACGGCACCGGTGACCTCTTTGCATCCGCTCTCCTTGCCGCTCTTATGTGCAGCCGAGGCCTCACGGATGCCTGCACTTTTGCCGGTACCTTCGTTCGTGATGCTATGCAGATTACGCGCGAACAGCCCGACTTTGAAGTGCGCGGTGTCTCTTTTGAGTCGGTACTCGGTGAGATTACGCAGCTCCTTAAATAGCGGCTGCCCTCTGGTCCATGCTGCAATCCGAAACTTGGATTGTGTCCCACAATTTGGCCACGTTTTGTAAACAAACCCACTCCAAAGCACTTTGGAGTGGGTTTTCGTTAAAGGATGTATGACTCATGCAAAGTTGGCGTTTGTGCAAGCATTAGTTTGAACTGCTTGAGCCACTGCTTGAACCACCGTTTGCCTCTGCACTGCTTGATCCGCTTGATCCCGCACTGCTTGAGCTGCCATCGTTCTTTTTATTGTCATCGGAACTTCCCACAGAAGCGCCATTGCCTGACCCGTTGTTTGTTTTCTTGCTGTTTGTGCTGCCGACTTCATTGCTATTTCCGCCCACAATATTGCTCAGCACACGGACCGGCGTAAATGAAGTAGCAATCTGGTTGCGCAACTGTTCCTGAGTCTCGTCGTCGGCTCCTGTGGTAACGCAGGTAATGGTAACGCCGGCATCAGATTGAGTTTTTGAATAGGTAAACGTAAAGATCGGCGTTGCGTCTCCGCTTGGCTTCAAAAAGCCAAAGAGCTCCGCTTTTTTCAGATGACCCTCATCGCCACGATGTGTATTTACGTGATAGACAACCGTACTAATTTTAGGATTAAGCAGGCAGTTAAACGCAAATGCCTGCGCCTGAACCGAAGATGCCGACAAGCATTCCAACACATCACCGGAGCTGGTATCCGTTACGGTAACCTCAACGCGACCGGTATTTTCGTCGGCTTCCTGAACGGAAAAATCTTCCGGAAACTGCGTGAAGCCGTCTCCCCACTCAACACCGCCGCGCAAAGCGGAAGCAACGGTACGAACGGTAACCGATTCAGTCAGATTTGCGGTATTTGCCCGGCGAATAAAGCCGCACGACACTTGCAAAAGAACCACGCCGGCAAGAAACACCAGCATAAAGGTTACCGCGGTCCGCGTGATGACCTTCTCGACATTTGATCCGGAAGGATCGTTACCGCTCAAAGGGTCAATGTCAACGGCCTCAGCACCGCCGGCTCGACGTGCGCGTTCGGCTGCGGCTCGTTCTTCGTTGGGATGTCCAGTTTCATCAACCTTGGTAAAGAGCTCCTCAGCGGCGTCTGCGTCAAGCGCACCACGCTGTTTGCGAGCAAACTCTTTTCTTTGGGTCTTTGCCATAATCCTCTTTTCATCCACAACGATACGATTATACGCGATTTCTTCCTCTAGCCTTTGCGTGCAGTACCGTCTCCTTCAAAGCCAACTCCAAACTGCATACGATAATACGTTGCGTAGGTGCCTCCCTTTGCGAGAAGCTCGTCATGAGTGCCACATTCGACCACTCGCCCATTTTCAATCGTGATAATTTCATCCGCACCCATAATGGTTGACAGTCGGTGTGCAATGATGAGCGTGGTTCGATCCTTTGCCAACTCGGAAAGAGACTCTTGGACTGCGCGCTCCGATTCGTTATCCAGTGCTGAAGTGGCTTCATCCAAAATGAGCAGCGGTGGATTCTTGAGAAAGACGCGGGCAATAGAGATACGCTGCTTCTGTCCTCCCGAAAGACGTGTACCGCGCTGCCCGACCTCCGTGTCATATCCGTCAGGCAAGCCTTCCACAAAGGCCGCAATATTGGCGCGCCGCGCCGCCTCTTCAATCTCTTGCCGAGTTGCCCCAGGACACCCGTAGGCAATATTTTCCGCAATGGTTCCGTCAAAAAGGTACACGTCTTGTTGCACCAAACCAATGGCGTCACGAAGCGAATGCTGTGTCACACCACGCACATCCTGGCCGTCAATGGAAATCGAACCTGATTGAACATCATAGAATCGTGGCAATAAAGCGCAGGTAGTTGACTTTCCGCCTCCTGAAGGGCCGACAAGAGCAACTGTTTTTCCCGGCTCAATATGAAGATTCAAACCCTTGATAACTTCCTCGCCACTATCATAGGAAAAATGGACATCGTCATAGGTAATCTCACCTGCAGAGACCCTCAAATCGGGAGCTCCTGGTGCATCTTCGATATCAGGGCGTGTATCCAGAATTTCCACAAATCTCTGAAAGCCCGCCAAGCCTTTCTGGAACGTTTCCGTAAAGTTCAAAATGTTTGAAATGGGGTTGGTAAAAAGCGACACATACAGTGCAAACGTTGCCAAATCCGCAGCGCGCATCTGCCCATGCGCAATCATCCATCCGCCAAATACCACGATGGTGGTATTGAGTATGCCCATCATCGAATCAATGGCGCCATGATAACGCCCCATTGCAAAATACATTCTCGCTTTGGAGTCCAAATAGGCATCGTTGCTTTTGCGGAACTTGGCGCGTTCGTGATCTTCGGCAGCAAAACCTTTGACCACGCGAATACCAGCCAGTGAGTCTTCAAGCTGGGTATTAACGTTTGAAATGCGCACGCGGTTCTCGCGAAAGATAGCTCTCATATGCACGTTGGCAAAGAAATTAAAGATAACCAGTGCAACAGCGATGGCAGCCATAACAAGAGTAAGCGGGACATTAATGAAGGAGAGGATTACAAAGGAACCCACGATTTCCATAACACCAATGACGAGGTATTCGGGGCCATGATGCGCCGTTTCCGAAATATCAAAGAGATCGGAGACCAAACGACTCATGAGATCGCCGGTTTTATGACGGTCGTAATACGAGAAACCCATGCGCTCGTAGGCATCAAACAGATCCTCTCGCATATGGCTCTCCATACGAGCGCCCATAATATGTCCCCAGCTGATTACAAAGACACGGCAGAAGAAATGCAGCGCATACATTGCAATCAGTCCGATGGCGACAAACACGAGAGATTCTAAAATGGCATCTTCCCCTTCGATAAACAGGCCGGATGCAAGTTGCCGTAAAATTTGCGGAAACGCAAGTTCAGTCACCGCAATCACAAGCGCACACGCCATGTCTATAAAGAACAGATGGCGCTGCCCCACATAATAGGACAGAAAGCGCATAAAGATGTTTTTCCGGGGTGCGGCATTTCCAACAACGCACCCGTTTTGCTCCCCGCTTCCAATTTGTCTACGTTGTCTGCTGCTCACACGCTTGTTTTGCTGTCGAGAAGTACCGTCTGCCATAGAGCTATCCTGCCTGTTGAAAGAAGCGCCGCACTACGGATGTAATACGGCATCAAAACTACTGTATGAAAACTGCCGAAGGCTCCCTTACTGAAAGCTCCTCTGCCAAAGACTACTCTGCCAAGGGCTACTCAAAAGCTTGAAGCCGATGAGAGATCGAGTCACATAAAAGCGCTCCTACCACGGTCTTTGCGTCCTCAATCTGACCGTCAAGCACCGCATCAATAAGCTCAGGCACCTTAATAAGATCCACGTTTATAAACTCATCTGCATCAGGACTTGAACCTGCAAAAGTCAGACCGGTTGCCATATAGATATGAATGAGCTCGTCCGTAAAGCCGTCGGATGTTGCGATGGTAGTTAAAAACGCCATCTTCTCTGCCTTCATGCCCGTTTCTTCCAAAAGCTCACGGTGAGCGCAGTCCAGAGGATCCTCACCGGGGTCCAGTTTGCCTGCAGGTATTTCAACGGTAACCCGATCAAGCGCGGTACGATACTGCCTGACCAAGCAAATACGCCCTTCATCGGTAAGAGCGACCACCGCAACGGCCCCGGGATGCCGTACGACATCTCTCAGGGCTTTTCGCCCATCAGGAAGTTCAACGCGTAGGCGGTTCACGTTAAAAATACGACCCGTCCATGCAACGTCTTCCGAAAGAGGTTTCTCGATAAGAGCGGCGTCACGCGGATCTTTACTGCCAAGTACAAACTCCCGTTTGACGGGCTCCCCCGATGTATGGTGCACCTCAGCTTTGGCATCTGAAAAGTTACCGTCATACGTCAGCACATCGGCCGTGGCGCGTAAATCGGAAACCGCATCGGCAAAAGCACGCTGAACCTGTATCCGTGCGTCATTATCGTGATTTTCCAGAACGGTGACGCCTTCATTGGAATCCACATTATCTGCGCATATATCAACTTCCGGCTCTATAATTTCGGGTTCAAGCTCTCCTGTAACCTCATGTTTTTTCTCGTCATTCATTTTTATGCCTCACGTGGACGCAGTGCCTTAAGACCTATGTCGCTTCTATATTGTTTGCCGTCAAAATGAACCTGATCGACGGCTTCGTATGCACGCGTGCGTGCTTGTTTAAAATCATTCGCCAGCGCGGTTACGTTCAAAACACGACCGCCCGTAGTTACCAGCCGACCATCAGTGGTGCGAGACGTGCCCGCATGGCTCACCGAAACTCCCGAAACACGCTCGGCAGCCTCAATTCCGGTAATTTCTTTACCCTTTTCAATAGGGCCCGGGTAGCCGGCACTTGCAAGCACCACGGAAACGGCAACTTCATCCGACCAGTCAATGGTTTGGGTATCCAGTGTTCCCGCATCACAGGCACACATGATCTCGACAAGATCGCCTTTAAGTCTGGGTAGGATAACCTGTGTCTCCGGATCTCCAAACCTAGCATTAAACTCAAGCACCCGAGGACCCTCTTTTGTCAGCATAAAACCGCCATACAAGCAGCCGGAATATGAAATTCCCTCAGAAGCAAGCTCTGCGACAACGTGCTTCTCGATTGCAACCATATCGGCGTATTCTTTGTCCGTAACATGTGGGCTGGGAGAAAAAACGCCCATGCCACCGGTATTGGGACCGGCGTCACCATCAAACGCACGCTTATGATCCTGGGCAGTGGCAAGTGGAATTAACGTTTTACCGTCGGTAAGTGCAAGAAGCGAGCACTCCGGCCCCTCGAGAAACTCCTCAATGACAACGGTGGTACCGGCAGGTCCAAACTGTCCGGAAAAACACTCGTGTACGCCTTCAAGAGCCTGCTCAAGCGTGGCGGCCACAATGACGCCTTTACCGGCGGCAAGTCCGTCCGCCTTAACTACTATAGGAGCGCCGACGCTGCGAACATACTCCTCACAGGCAGCTTCATCGGTAAAAGACTTCCATGCCGCAGTAGGCACCCCCGCCTTTTCCATAATGCGCTTGGCAAACGCTTTAGAGCCCTCCATTTGAGCGGCTTCTTTACTTGGACCAAAGCAGGCCACACCGGAAGCTCGCACCGCATCGGCAACGCCTTCTACCAAAGGAGCTTCAGGGCCGATAACTACAAGTCCAAGACCTTTTTGACGAGCAAATGCCGCAACTGCCTCGGGGTTATTCTGATCAACGTCAACCGCTTCGGCCATTGTAACCATGCCGCCGTTACCGGGAGCAACATATATCTTTCCTGCGTGTGGAGACTCACGGAGCTTGGTTAATATTGCATACTCACGCCCGCCGGATCCTAACAGCAAGATATCAATTTTTTCCATAGCCAGTTTTTTCGCCTTGTCATAAAGTTCCGTAGGCACAAACGCAACGCCCACCGACGTAGCCCCCACATGTAAGGAAAACTCTTTTGATGCGGGTCGCACTGCGAGAAAGGCGGCTTCATACTCATTGGTATCCAAAGGCTTTTTAAGTGCAGCCTCGGCACGACCGTCTCCCGAAGAAGTAATCACGTACGTGAGCGGTCCTTCGACCATGTAAGCGGCACTTAAAGACCTTGAAATACGCGCGGTAAGATCGGACAAATCATGACTATGCCCAATCTCCTTAAAAACTCCCTTTGCAAGCAAATACAAATACATCTCGGAAGACAGTCGCCTGCGCACATGTTCAAAACGCTGCTGTAGGGAAAAACGATGGGGACGTTTTTGATGACGAATCAAGTTTTCGCCGTCCATAGTGATAAAAAGCGTACCTGCGGCATCGCTCAGTTCTCTGCCATACGCCGCCACGGCCGCAAGATTGGCCCCGGCAGCACGCGCGGTACTCAGACGCTCCATAATAATGCCCTGAGCCGCAGGTGCGTTTTCCGTGTCGAGAAGTACGATCTTCTCGCCTGACACTCTGCAGTCCGCATCACGGTTGGATATTCCCTCTCCGACTACATTTCCTCGTGCGTCAACGGCGGTTCTATATGAAAGAGCGAGCTCAGAACCAACATGAACGGAGAGAATGCCGGTATATCCTTCCTCTAAGAGAGATCGGTAGAACGCGGCAACTTCTTCGGCGCGTGCATTGAGCCTGCTGGGGATAAGAAGTATCCCAAGAGATTCCAACTCCGCGCGGCTCAAACCGCACGGATTGTCGGCTACGAGGGCAAAGGTTTTGTGATCATGTGGCTGTACGGCAGAACTCACGTATTACCTCCAGTAGCGATCGATAGTCTGTTCACGCTCGGGGCCAACGGTAATGATTGATATGCGCACGCCTGCCAACTGCTCCAAGAAGTCAATGTAATCTTTTGCCTCACGTGGGAGCTGGTAGAAATTGCGGACATCTGAAATGTCGCATTCCCATCCGGGCAATGTTTCGTAGATGGGCTTTGCGTGGTAAAACACGCTCTGGTGCTCCGGAACGGTTTCGTACCTCTTGCCATCGCACTCGTAAGCCACGCATACCTTGATTTCGGGGAGGCATCCCAATACGTCCAGTTTGGTAATTGCAAGGTCGGTAAGGCCATTGACTCGGGCGGCATAATTCACGACCACCGCATCGTACCAACCACAACGCCGCTTACGACCGGTCGTAACGCCATATTCATGACCAACCTCACCGAGAAGATCTCCCGTTTCGTCAAAAAGTTCCGTTGGGAACGGACCGGACCCCACGCGCGTGAGGTATGCCTTGGCAATGCCAAGTACCCGGTCAATGTTGGTTGGGCCGATGCCGGATCCCGTAACGGCACCGCCGGCAGTGCAGTTGGAAGACGTTACAAACGGATACGTACCGTGATCGATATCAAGCATCGTTGCTTGGGCGCCCTCGAAAAGAATGTTCTTTCCTGCCTCAAGCTGCTCATTCAAAAACAGAGAAGATTCGACGATATAGGGACGCAGACGATCCGCATAAGGCAAATACGTCTCGCAGATCTGCTCGACCGTATAGGTGGGCATTCCGTATACCAGCTCAAGAATGGGGTTTGTGTATTCAAGTGCGGCGTCAAGCTTCTTGCGGAAGATCTTCTCGTCAAGCATGTCCTGCATACGTAAACCCGTACGGTTCATCTTATCCATATACGTAGGACCTACACCGCGCTTGGTGGTGCCGATAAGATTCTTGCCAAGCTTTTTCTCGTGAGCTCCGTCCAAATCTTTGTGATATGGCATCACGATGTGGGCGTTACCGGAAATCTTCAGTGCATCGCACGAAATACCCTGTACCTCCAGCATGTCTATCTCGCCCAAGAGAATTTCAGGATCAACGATGCAACCGCTGCCAATAACGGGATAGGTATTCTCATACATAACGCCAGAAGGTACCTGATGAAGCGCAAGCTTAGTGTCTCCGGCAATAACCGTATGTCCTGCGTTTGCACCACCGGCATACCGGCACACAACGTCAAAATCTCCGGAAATAAGATCGGTAACTTTACCTTTTCCTTCGTCGCCCCACTGAGTGCCCACAAGAACGGAAGCTGACATAACTTCTCCCCTATCGCAGTATGTTATTACCTACCATACAACCACAGCGGGTTGCTTATCCAGTATAGAACACCGACGTGCCGGAATGTATCGCACATCTCACATCACAGAGACATCATTGCGCATACGCGCCGGTTTCCTCTTGTTGTTTGGCAATGCCGTCCGCGTCATCGTAGCCCGACACAACCTCTACAAACTTTGTGGAGGATCCCACAAACGTCAGAGAAATGTCAGCAAGAGAGCCCGAGCGGTTCTTGGCGATAATAAGGTTTGTCACGCCTATGTCAGGTCTCTTTTCCCGAGCCGCCTCTTCTTCATTCATGGAGCGGTCAAGCAAGATGACGATATCTGCGTCTTGCTCAATGGCTCCTGATTCACGCAGATCGGAAAGCTGCGGGCGCTTATCGGTGCGGTTTTCAAGCGTTCGATTCAGCTGCGAGAGTGCCACAACCGGAACCTGGAGATCTTTTGCCATAATTTTAATGCCACGCGACATTTCCGAAACCTCTGTGGCACGGCTGTCCGCACGTCTTTGCCCTGAAGGGGGCGACAACAGCTGCAAGTAGTCAATAATCACAACGCCTTTTTTCTTTCCGTGGAGCATGCGCCGTGCTTTTGCTCGGATTTCGGTAACGGTGATGCCGGGCGTATCGTCAATCATAACGTCTAAGTTAGAAATTGCAGATGAGGCCGCTGCAAGGCGAGGCCAATCGTCGGGGGCAATCTTGGCCGAACGGATGGATGTCAAAGAAACTCGTGACGATGCTGCCAAAAGACGCTGCGCAATCTCGGTCTTGCTCATCTCAAGCGAGAAGAACGCCACGCTTGCACCATTGGCGGCTGCCTGCACCGCCAGGTTAAGTGCAAAAGAGGTTTTACCAACACCCGGGCGTGCACCGACAACTATCATCTGTCCGGGCCGCAAACCCAAAAGAGCTGCGTCCACCGAAGGGAAGCCTGTTTCAACCCCAAGCTCTGTTTCGGACTTGTTCGCGTTTTCTGCCAGCTCGCGATACAGATTTCCCATAATGTCTGAAATTGGTTGCTCACTTCTCGATACGTCGGCGTTCGTTACGTCAAAAATGAGCTTTTGTGCCGCGTCAACAACCTCTTTTGTATCCTCCGGAGCATCATAGGCAAGGGCCGAGATTTGCGCTGCCGCAGAAATCATCTTGCGGAGCGTTTTGTCGCGGTGGAGCATATCCGCGTGATATTGCCAGCCTACTCGCGCAAGAGGATCGCCGCCAAGCTCTGCAATGCGATTGGGACCGCCTGCTTTTTCAAGTTCTCTGTTGCTCTTAAGCGTATCGGAAACCGAAAGGGGGTCAACGGCGCTGTTGCGCTCAAAAAGGGTTTTTATCGCTTTGAAGATATAGCGGTTGGATGGCGTATAGAAATCTTCTTCCGTCAGGCGCACAATGCACTCCGAGCGAGCGTCCTCATCGTACATCATGGCAGAAAGTACCGACATTTCCGCCTCAGGATCTTGAGGCATGGCAACTTTTTCAAGAGCCGTCAGGCGCGTGGGATTAATGTCCCGCACAAGATCTTGTTTGACGTTATTTTCAGGCATACCTATCCAATCACTACCAATCTGTGAAAGAGAATACTAGCGCACTTTGCACCAAAGAAATATGAGTTTTCTGGCAAATGGTATGCCCAAAAAAGTATTCAACATTGTTTTTTATGAGACGCCATCCCTGAGCGGTGTCTCGATAAGTTTTCAACGTTTTCAACATTTTCATCTTTTTTGGCTAACGGCAAAACCTCCACAACTTGTTATTTGTCCACATTATGCACAACGTGCTCCATCTATGCAGGATTCCTGCACGTTTTATGCATTGATTTTGAAAAAGCGCAGGTAATCTATGCTAAAAATAGCCTCTCTATAAAACCAAAGGTAAAACACCCCGGCATACATTTCTGTATCCGGGGTACGTTTTTGCATACCATTCATGATATTTGATGGTTGCTTCTTTCGCTCAACTGGTAATTTTGTAGAAAACCCCAGTTGACAAAAAGCTTGCCATCGCTTACCTCAAAGCCTCTAAAAATCCGCCAGACTACTCCGCCGGATCGGCCTCAGGTGCGGCTTCTTCCTGCTGCACATCCTGTGCTGCGGGAGCCTCTTCTGCCTCATCGGTCTTTGGCTCTTCGGCAACCTCTGCAGTCTCATCAGGACCAACCTGAACGGTTACCACTGCCTCAACCTCACGATACAAATCAACAACAACATTGTGACGGCCTGCAGTCTTAATGGAGGAGCTGCGGACAATACGCTTGCGGTCAATTTCAACGTTAAGCTGCTCTTTAATTGCCTCGGCAATCTGTGCGGCTGTGATGGAACCAAAGAGCTGGCCCTCCTCGCCAATCTTGGCATCAACAACGACGAGCTTACCATCAAGGGCAGCTTTGGTAGCCTCTGCGTCTGCAAATCGCTCAGCCTCACGCTTAGCAATGTTGTGACGGCGCTCCTCAAGCTGCTTGATATTACCCGGGGTAGCAGGCTGGGCAATCTTTTGAGGGAACAGGAAGTTCTCTGCATAGCCCTGGGCGACCTCTACAATGTCGCCCTCTCCGCCTTTACCACGAAGCTCGCCCAAAAGAATTACTTTCATGGGAACTCCTTAGGTCAATCGGTTTGAGCCGATTGATGTTCTGTGTCAGTGGTCTTCTTGTTATCAGACATTCTTTCTCGTGATATATGCCGAAAGTTTGCCCAGATATCAATAAGACCAACAAAAGCTAACATACCAACCTGAATTTCAAGAAATGCTGCAAAAATAAAGAAAAGCATTGTCGTTATCGGAGAAGCCTTACGACGCTGCATAAACCAAACGCCAACGGCCATCCCCTGCACCGCAAGGACAAGCCTTACAAAGACAAGTACATTGAGTGCGCTCATAAGCACTATGTCTTTGTACAGAGGAACCTCTGAGCTCGCCGCATATGCAGCGAGTGCAGCAATACCAAGTGCTACAAACCAAAGCGGCACGTCCATCTCCACAAAGCGCGAGAGATGTTTTTTCTCGCCACCAAGAGAGCGATACGCCACCCGTGCGCCAATGCGGGCAATGAGATAGTACAAAATTGACACCATCGTAAAGCCCATTGGCCAAAGAAGTTGCATAAACACCCTCAGATAGGCAAAGCCTTCTGCACTATTCACCGACGACCCCACATACTGCGTGCGGTAAAACTCAAATGCCTCTTGTACGCGAGCGGATACGGATGACCCTTCCGCGGCGGCGAGAAGTTCATAGCCACCCATAAGGACCAGCGCTCCCACGCCAACAATCAGTATCTGTTTGCCGACGGTAAGCGATCCTCGCGCAACTAAAACACCTATGCTCATTGCGATGCCGGCGGCACCAATTGAGCTTATCAGCACTTCTGGTTCACCAAGCAGATAGCTCGCTCCTCCGACAACAAGAAGTACGACTCCTGCAATATACAGAGCCTCTTTGACGGTCTTTTGGTAGCACGTAACAACGGCTCCATAACTTATAAGAGCGGCGCCGATAAAAGTGAAATATGAGCAGACAAGCGCTCCCAAAGCCACCAGAAGGAGACCTTGCCACAGAGGCGTTTGCTTCTGTGCCTTTACGCGTCCGGCGCCGGGTATCACGATGCGACCTTTGCGGCCGAATATCGTTTGAGAGGCATCGTTTGAGCTTCTCTTTACTCCCTGCGGAACAGGAGGCATCCCGGTATTGTCACGCTTGCTATCCATACGTTAGTGCATCATTTCTTTCTTCAGGTTATCCGCGATTACGGTTTCCGCGGCTTGAAACTACCGCAACGGTATACGGTAGAAGCGCCATCTCACGAGCACGCTTAATAGCGAGTGCAATATCGTGCTGATGCTGCGTGCAAGCGCCAGTGACGCGACGGGGCTTAATCTTGCCACGATCGGTCATATACTTACGAAGAAGCTGAGTGTCTTTGTAATCAATGTACTCAGTATCCTCTTTGCAGAACTGGCAATACTTACGACGCGGCTGGCGCTGAAAATCTTGCTTCTGCTGAGCCATGTCATGTACCTTTCTTCGATCCTTTGTATGAAAAGATCCTTTGATTAAAACGGAATATCCTCGTCATAGACATCGGTCGCCGGTGCGACTGGTGCCTGCGGGGCTGGAGCGGCAGCGCGTGGAGCTGGTGCAGAATAGCTTGGAGCATTTGGTGTTACACCAGCAGCTGGGGCTGTAGGGGCCGGCGTAGGAGCTCCGCTGTTCTGCTGATTCCTTGAAAGAAACTCAACCTCATCAACAACAACTTCAAGCTTACTGCGACGCTGGCCTTCTCTTGTCTCCCAAGTGCTATAGCGAAGCTTGCCTTCAATGGCAACCTTCGAACCCTTGGAGAGGAAGCGGGAAAGCGCGTCAGCACGCTGGCCAAATACTACGCAGTCAATAAAGTTGGGAACGTCCTCCCATTCTCCTGTCTGCGCATTTCTACGGCGATCATTGACGGCCACACCAAACGAAAGAATCTGAGTGCCGCCCGCTGTAGAGCGAAGCTCGGGATCGCGCGTAAGGTTACCCGAAATATTTACCCTGTTAATGCTCATACTCTCACTACCTCTCAATGCAGATGTATTGCTACATCCACCTTCCACTCGGACTTAGTCCTTGTCAACACGACGCACAATCATATGGCGCTTAACAGCGTCATTGATGCGCAAAACTCGATCGAGCTCTGCAATCTGCGTTGGATCTGCATGGAAGTTGATGAGGGTATAGTCACCCTCGGTAAGCTTGTCGATCTCAAAAGCGAGCTTGCGCTTGCCCCAATCCTCGACATTGTCGACTTTACCGCCCTCAGCAGCAATAGCTACATCAATACGCTTCATGACGCCAGCGCGGACTTCCTCTGAAGAGGAAGGGTCAACAAAAAACAGCAGTTCATAGGCCTTCATATGGTCACCTCCTCTGGGCTAATGGCTTCGGAGAGTGAAGGTGCATCCGAAGCAGGAAAGGTTCGACCAAGCATCATACCATATAAACGCGCTTTTGGAGCCCATATCCCCAGATTCACTCCCAAATACACATCCACATACCAAGCCTATTACATCAATTTGACCGAATTCTGACCAAAACCTGACGAATTTTTTCCTTGGTTTTCAACATTTTGCTGATAAAGAGTGGTTTTCTTTGTGAGCATCCGTTATGTGAGAAAAACGGTCATCACACAATCTGCATGATGACCGCCTCAAGAACAAAGACTTGCTTCGTCTTTTGCGCTATTTATCCGTCAAACAATTACTGTACCGGAGCAAACGGATCATTGCCGGTGTTCTTCTCGCCAGCTTCCTCACTATGATTTTCAACAACATCAGGCTGCGACACTTCACAATCAGATTGCGCGGCTACATTGTCTTCTGACTCTGTCGCCGTTGTGGGAGCTCCATACGTAGGCTGCGGCTCAGCGGAAGCCACCGTGTTGGCGCTCTCTGTTGGCTCAGTTTGAGTCTCGGTCTGTACGGACTGCGGGAGTGCAGCGCATTGTTGTGACAAGGCTTCATCTCGAGGATCATAGATAAACGGAGGCAGCGGATCTTTGCTCTGTCCCCACGCAGGAAGGTTAAACTGACGCATCCAGAGGCCAAGCGCTGCGTTAACGATAAGATTGAGCGCAACACCGATTGTACCTGCAAGAATAAAGTTCAAAATAAACGATGGCATACTCATTGATGAAGCTGCTGAAACCATACGCAAAGCCGTACTTACCGTCATGGTTTTCCCAGGCAAAAATCCCTCTCCCATCAGGGCAACCACAAATGAGAAAAAAGAACCTGCCATAAAGATAGAACTGATGATACTGACCACATAATTGATAACGACACTAAGACAGAAAATACGACCCAGTCCTAAAAAGTCATGCTTCATCATCTGAATAATTGGTTTCACGGCAAAGCCTGCACCGATTTTCTGATAGATAGTTGCACGAAGTTGTGCGATACCAACAAAATATGTCAGAAGCAACCCCAAGACAATCAAAAGTGGTACCAGACTACCGTTAAGCACCGGAATCAAAAATGCAATAAAAATTACCAAGCCGTATGCCACAAGATATACAAGGTTTATCACAAAAGCTCGCCAGCCGCTTGCAATCGACTGAGCAACTCCAATCTTATTGCCTTGAAGTCCAGTATTATTCCCCCATGCAATAGACCTCATCCATTCAAGGACATATCCAAGGGCTCCCAGAGGACCAACAAAAGGAACGAAGCAGGCAAGCAAAAGAAGAATTGGCGTCTTCCACCAGCCCTTTTCTTTGGTAGTTAGTCTCAGTGCACGTACAAAATAACGGTCTCGACGAAATCCCTCGAGCTCTTGGTCGTTAATAATCATAAAATCTCCTTTCAAATACCCTAAACAGTAGGCGTATTTGTAAAAAAGGCTAACATTTTTTGTAGAAAAGAACAAACAACATGGCGGAGGAGGAGGGATTCGAAGCCGTAAAAATAGAACATATATTCGGTACTATTTTCACTAGTCAATCAACAAAAAGGTCTCTTTTATGCTCATTTTGAATCCCTTTTCTGTCCCATGCTCAATCGCTCGAACTCCTCTTGTATGTCATCTGACTTATAGCGCACATAACGATTGATTGTAGTATTGACTTGCGTATGCCCAAGCATACGGGACACTTTAACGATATCCATGCCCATATTAACGCACGCTGTCGCGAAACTATGTCTCATATTAAGTATAGTCACTAATGGTAAGCCTTGATCTCTCAGCCATGCTGTCCATCTAAGAGCTACCTTATTAGGACTCGCTCTATGCCCGTATTGATTGACAACAACCGCTCCTGTTGGCTCTCCCCTACGCTCATAGAGACCTTGCAGATACTCTGCGGCTGCACGACGCAATGGTATGTACCTGTCGCTTTTGGACGTCTTTGGGGCCATGAGCCTATAGCCACCGTCCTCCATAACATAGGTCTGTTTAACGTGGATAACACGGTGCTCTAAGTCGACGTCCTCCCAGTCAAGCCCGAATATCTCACCTTTACGAAGGCCCAAGCTCAGTCCAAGGACCGCCACGGTCTTGAAAAGCTGATTGTCAATCTTGGCGATAAACTCGTCATGCTGCTCAAAGCTCGTGAGCCACGTGCCATTGTGATCCTCAGGCTTGATGGATCGCTCCGGTAAGTCGTATGTAAATGCAGCCACATTCTGCCTGACATATCCGTATTGCATGGCCATGTTGAGGATCTGGCGCAGTACGTCTCGGGCTACCTTGGCCATATATCTTGTGTCACAGGAGTCAAGCAGCGCCTGGACATCCCTTCTCTTGATATCTTCAAGATATTTATGACTAAAAGCCGGCAGAAGTCGTTTGCGGATCTCCAGTTTGTATCGCCTTACGGTGTTGTACCTCAGGTGCTTCTCCTTATCAGGAAGATAGTACTGGCTCACAAAGTCATCAAAGCGCATGTGATCCCGGATGACGGCATCAGTTCTCGCCATCTCTGCCCACATATGCTCAAGGGCTCGTGCTTCCCTCATGGTTGGAACCGTCTTGGTGTTCCGAAGACGCTTGCCGTGAAGGTCCCGTCCCATATCGACACGGACACGGTACTTACCTGTGGAGGTCTTTTCAATCATTGGTATTAGGATACCCGGTCTATATCCCTATAAGGTTGCCACTGCAAAGGGAATAGACGGCTTTTGTATGAGTTTACGCCCGTAATTGTAAGGAAGCATGCGCATCTTATGCATCTCATAGACAGCAAGCCCCGGACAAACTCCTATCTCTTTCGCCTTTTGCGCGACCTCCGTATCCCATTTCATTCCATGAAAATTACCAAGGCCTCCCTTTCCAAAGAGAACCCCTTTAGCGAAGGCGTTGGCCTTCTTTTCACACTCTCTTGTATCCTTGTTTCTCTCAAGTTCTAGGACAGCTCCCCTGCTTTGGTCATTGAGCAGATGCCCGATCTCATGAAACAGCGTCCAGATTATTGCACCATCTTCCTTAAGGCGACCAGTCTGTTGTATAAGGGGGATAGATCCATTTATCCACCTGGTAATCCCATAGAGGGGGAGCTTGCTGGGAGCTTCAATAAATTGATAGACCACGCCGACACTAAGAAGAATATCTGCAAGATCTTGGATCATATGGTCGTCGGAATGTGCTGCTCTGTTTCTGAGCTGTGGCAAGATCTTCTTCAAACTCTCCTCTTTGTACTTCGGAATCCTCTTACTAAGGAAGACGTCAGTCCTTTCCCCCATTGTGATCCAGAGCATCAAAGAAGCCCTATCGAGATCTTTCTCCTGTCCCTCTTTTAAGGTTGCGATATTGGGTAATAGCTTGTCAGCATAGCGCTCATATGCCTCAAATGTCCCGAAGCCCAAGAAGCAAAGGAAGTCACCAACAAGACCGGATGGGTTTCTTGCCGTAGCAGAAGTGATCGAATATTTACGCATGAAGCTGCCTACATGGGATGGGATTTCACTTATATGTGAACCGAGATCTTGTGCATCCTTCAGGCGCACAAGATCCTCACGATACTTAGCCTCGTATTTCAACCATGCGCTAACAGGAATGCTGGTCACGCGTTCAAGTAGGACAGCTGTATCTGCTGTGACAGGCTCCTTGTTGTTGATGATCCCATTAACGAGCTTCCTAGATACTCCTAGCTTGTCCGCTAACTGCTGCTGTGTTATTCCATTTCCCTCTTCTTCGATCCATTCAGCAAGATATGCACCAGGGGAAACTACATAGTCAGTCATTTTCTGTTCCTCCCTTTGCTAGACGTGATAATCGACGATTTCCACGACCAGCGCTTCCGATGCTTGACGCTCGAGCTCAATTCCAACCATTTCAAGGCCGCCTTGCATGGGCTGGATAATCAACCGGTTATTTCCAGATAACCTGCCAGCCCAGCTTCCCTTCCTGTTCTCCTTCAAGCGATGCCATTTTCCCAGCGGGTCATTATCACAAAGTTCTCCGATGCTCCCCGCGGCCTCCAATGCATTGATCCTAAGCTTGAGCTTGCCTGCAATGTCTGGACGTTTCTTTCTCATTACAGAGTCTCTTGTACAGAGCTGTTCAAGCTTTTTGCTTGCATATGAGATTAACATAGTATGTAACCAATTCGGTTACAAATTATTCTACTATTTAGAGTTGTCATCATTTTAATTGTCCCTTTTTTCTATATCCAAAGAATATTGATTCTCTAAATCATTCATTCCTATTTAAAAAGCTTCGTCAAAAAAACGGCTTTCCCATTTGTTCTCCTTATAGCAAAAGGGCAGCCACCTTTTCGACAGCTACCCTTTTACGGACACGGAACCCGTAAGTATACCGTGTCAATACCGCTGCCATTACTATACCCAAAATCACCGAATATCAAGTGCGGTACCTAAAAAAACCGCTCAGTTGGCAATCTCAAAGATTACTTTACGGTAAAACACGACCCCACCTTTAGTGTCATCACCCTTGAACTGCACAACCTCGATAGTATGCGTGCCGGCTTTAAGAGCGTCTCCTTGGAGAGTCACAGACTGCTGAGAGTCTCCCATATTACCCTTCTGAGCCTCGATCCCATCAACATAGATGTAGGTAACGGTAGATCCGTCAAGCCCTTTGGTATCGACCTCAACCTGAGTTAATTGAGTGTCTTTCGAGATCGTCATCTTGGGAACATTCCCATTCTCCGAAGTTCCGGCGGCAGTACAAAGAATAACTTCGCCTTCTCCAACTTCAGACTGCTTTGAGCCGTCGAAATCCTTTTTGGCAGTCGTCTCCTGCTTTGTAGATGTGTTCTGACTGGTGGTCTGCGTTTCTTGCACGTTGCCGCCACACGCTGTCAGCACCAGAGCAAACAGAACACTCATTCCACACGCTGCTACCTTATTCAGATTTCTCATGCGCTTCCCCTTTTCTCTTCATAGAACTTCCTACTCCAGTTCCTTAGCCGCCTAGCTGTCAAATTTAGCCTGCGGCATTCGTAAACAGCCGGATAAACAATAAGATCGCCTGAGCAACACCAACGCCTTTACTAGTGAGGTCGAGCAATTTCGAGAGTCTGCTCAAAACTGCTTCGTTCGATTCGCTCCTTGCAGCAACTACATCTGCCATAGCAGCTTTAATCTTCTCAGTATCACCATTTGACAACTCGCACTTTTCAAGTGCCTCATAAGCTTGTGAGAGGGCAATGTCGATGGAGATGTTTACGTTGGCGGTGGATGCGCTTACTGCGCTCACCTGCACATGGGCTCCCTTTTCAGCCGCCTTAAGCTTTGCAAGTTCTAATTCGCGCTGTCTCTCATCTCGATAGACTCTGAGCTTCCCTAGCAAGGTTTTGAGGTCCGCCATAACCTCTTCATCTGTGTAAGGATTACTCATAGTATCGCAAAATACCAGTGGTTTATACATATTGAGGCCATCTTTAACATTAGAAACATACCCCGATGTACTGCCACATGTTTCTTCGATAAACTTCTTTGCCATATCGACGTCATTCGATTTAATGTGTTCTTGACATCTTTCGATAAGCTCGTCGTAGATATCCATCAGAACCGCCATTCGTAAGGTATGCAGTACCACACAACGCGTCCGATGACAGTAATAGTCTCTGTGCCTTCGACCCCATAGTCATACACCTTGGATGTGAACGTTGGATCGGTGGAATCTGGCACGAGCTCGAAGCCATTATGGAGTTTCTTTACTCGCTTAATGGTAGCGTCGAACCCATTGACGCAGACGGCATAGGGCTGGCCGTCTCTCTCAACCTCTTCGCATGGATCGACAAGAGCGTAGGAACCGTTAGGAAGGATTCTGTTCATCGACTCGCCTACTACGCGCAAAAGAAACGCATCCGGGAAGTTCCTCTGCACCTCAAGAGGGATCGCATGGGTATCTTCCACCTCGATCATCTCAAGCGGTATTCCAGCGGCAATCGAACCATAGAGAGGAACATCAACAAATGATCCCCGTGCATCCCCTTTGAGTCTCAGACCACGGTAATCGTTGCCGAGTTTTGCGGTATCCCAGTCAATATTCAGCTCACGATAGATGCGATCGGTAAGTTCGGTGCGAGTGTTGGCCAAACCGCGATCCAGTGCGTTGTAGACGGTAGTCGGAGGGACATCAATCTTCTCGGCAAATTTCGGAATACTTCCATATCCATCTTTAACAAGTCTTCGCACAGCTTCTTCCAAGGTTTCCATGCATTTCACCTTTCTTGGTAAGCAGTAACTATGAGATTACCTAAAACAATGAGAAATTTGAATTCATAGTTGTGAAATTACCAAAATAGGTATACTCTCTATTTATTACCAAATACGGTAATTTAGGTAGAGAGGTGAGCATGAGTTACCAAAATCTGAAAGCCGAGATTGTCAGGCGCAACTATACACAGAAAGAAATCGCCGAATTGCTTGATATGAGCTCGCGAAATCTTTCCTTTAAGTTAAGCGAAAAGGTTCCATTTACAGTTCCTGAAATCAAAATGCTCCAAAAAGGCCTCTTCACGGACGTCTCCCTCGATTACCTCTGCGAAACAGACGGTGATGAGCCTTCTGTTTATGACCAGCTGGCTAATCAGGTTGATGTGATGCGTGAGGCATTCGAGCAGGAGGGCACCTTAAGCCCCGAGTGTGAGCAGACCCTAAACGAGATCGCCGAGAAAGTCGAGCAGATGCGGCAACGCTAACGCTCTTCCCGCTCTGTTTGTACCTTGAAAACCGAATACCCATCCTTGACGCAAACCGGGGGATCCGGCAGCGCCTTCAGGATGCACGTTGTCGGCCCTCATGAGAAGAACCGTCTTGGATACGCAGATGGGAGCCTATGAGGGCGGTGGCCCCATATGAAGCTTGGGGCCGGAGCTCTCGCGTCACCTCTTATGCTTCGTCGCATCAACCAGCACGTAGTGCTGGCCAGGCTTCTGCGTAGGCGGCATCGGCCGCCCGGACGTCGACGTCACCTCTCGCGATTGGATTCCTCCTCGCGGACCAACAACCGCATACTGACCCGATCTCGGGCAGCTCTGTCCAGGTTTTACCGTTACCTTTGCCATATAGATCACCTCCTCCCAATGATTCGGAACGTCTTGACGTGGAGACATCGGAAAATGAAACACACGTTTGGAACTAATAACCACTATACAACATATAGCGGATATGTGGTTTTACGATACACAAGGGAGTGTGGTTTGTATGAAGTCGAGAATAAATGTTCTACTCGCCGAAAGGCGGATCACCAAGCGCTCCGTCGCTGAGAAGCTCGGTCTGCGCGAGGAGACGATTTGGCGCTGGTCGACTGACTGGGGAGTTGGCGGAATGAGACTCGCGTCCGCCGAAAGACTTGCCAACGTCCTCGGATGCAAGGTCAAGGACCTGTTCGAGGAGTGAGGACGTCCGCCGTCCTCATAGGCTCCCATCTGTACATTTACAAGCTAACCCTGCTTGAGAAGCTTTTTGAGCTCTTTATCGTCTATAGTGCCAATCCATTCATCTTTATGCTTATCAATCTCTTTTATTACGTTCGGCTGGATTGAATACTTCGTTGGAAAGGCCATAGAAGCACAAAGAGGGCCTCCTAAGATACCCAAGGAAAGCAAAGATTGACCATCCGGATCAAGTGGCCAAAGTTCAACCTCCCCTTCCTCCAGAGCAGTTAATACTAGAACCTTTCTTCTTTTTGACATGCTAAGAAACGTCCGCTCAAGACGTTCAATCTTTGCTTTTTGCTTTCTTGCTTTGCGTAAAAAGCCAAAAGAACTTTCTGCAAGAAGGCCGATAAGGATACAGAAGAAGGTCCATGTAAGCATCGGCATCGTAAAGGATGTCCAGAGCCCAAAAATCTTAGAAGCCGTTGATGCCACACTGCCAACACTGGCGATAGATATCGCTACTGCTACTGCTTCTGCAGGGTTTTTCTTAATCCAAGAGATGAACTTCTTAGGCATCTTTTTTTACTCCTATGGAGGTGAGACATGTGGATGTATTCAACACCGCTGCTCCAATTATAGCTTGGTCGGTATTTTGTTTTCTTATCGGCTTTTTCCTGTTGCAAAAACAAGATGACTAATAGATTGCCCTCACACAGCTGCAACTGCGTAAGGGCCTGTCCGAAAGGTTGCCCCCTATGGACTCTGTAATTATACCAGGTAACCCGCTGCCAGTGCATATAGAGGGGGTATCTGAGCCGGCCCACGTATTTCTCACGGTCCCCGAGGTTGCAAACCTCTTAGGCGTGCACCAAGAGCGTGTGCGCGAATGGACGAATCGTGAGATTGATCCTCTTCCCGCACTCCATCTCCCAGGGGTCAGAAACAACCGCTATCACCGAGATGCAGTTCTTGCTTGGGCAGCATCTCTTAAGCCTTTCAACGTATAGGAGGTGTATATGCCTACAGATGACCTGACTATCTTTACTAGTGCCCAATTTGGCCAACTAAGAGTTTTCCCAAACGATGCAGAACCTTGGTTTGTAGCTCGTGACGTAACCGATTCTCTTGATCTCGACAGGACTGCAATTAGGCGCCTGGATGACGATGAAAAGGGTGTGCGTTTAACACACACCCTTGGCGGTAAGCAGGAAGTAGCCTATGTGACATTTCCAGGACTGCTTTCGCTTACCTTCTCTTCTCGAAAACCTGAAGCCCGTGAATACAAGCGCTGGGTCACCCATGAAGTGCTCCCAGCCATACATCAGACCGGCGGCTACCTTGCCGCACGTGCAGATGACTCACCAGAGGATATTCTCGCGCTTGCCCTTAAGGTAGCAGACGCCACCATCAAGCGCCGAGAAGAGCGCATCCAGCTCCTAGAGAGTGAAAGGAGGGAACTTATGCCAAAAGCATCTTTTTACGATGCTGTTGCCGACAGCGACGACACGATCCTCATTGGTGAACTCGCTAAGCTTATGCGTCAAAACGGTATCGGTATCGGCCAGAACCGCCTTTTTGCCTGGATGCGAGAAAACGGATACCTAGGCAAATACGGAAGTCACAGAAACATCCCTACTCAGTATGCCATGGACATGGAGCTTTTCCGGATCAAGGAGTCCACGATCCCGCGCTCTGATGGGTCCTCAATGATTAAGCGAACCCCACGAGTTACCGGTAAAGGCCAAGCATATTTTCTCAAGAAGCTTAAGGAGGAGTGGCTGTGATTACGAAGGAAGAGCGCCAAGAGGTAGCCGCACGGCTACGTGACGTCAGAATTACACGCCGTAAAAATAAAGATGAAATTCTTTTGTGGTATACATCGCTTTGTCAAGCAGTGGGCGGCAAGAAAGACCCTTGGTATGGGATTTATGCGCTATGCAACCGTTTAGCCGACCTCATAGACCCGACATGTGAGGACATAAGCAAACCACCAAAAGACGGATTTTATCCAGTACCGGTTTTTGAATGCAGCAAATGCAAATGTAAACATATAAGCCCTGACTATGTGCGTTTCTGTCCTAGCTGCGGTGCAAGGGTGGTGAACGTGAATGAAAAATCATGATGACATGGTGCAATACAGAGATGCCATTCTCTTCTGTTTAGTCTTGCTTCTCGCTATCTTCATCGAACCCCTTTTGGACGTTCTCAACCTTTGGGACGTCCTTTTTATTCCATCAATCATCCTTATTGCTTTGATTTATAGCTATGGCGTTTGGTGGCTCTGGTCGCAACTTAAAGCTGAGGAGGGCATATGAGAGAAGCAATTTTGTTGTCATGTTTGATAGTTGTGCTCACCTGTGTTATTGCAGCCGGCACTATGAGATGGGACTAGCTATGGAACCATTACTTTCCGGAGTTGTAACTCCGGAGGAATTGACTGATTTTAAGCAACAGTCCGCACATCAGGAGCCAAAAGAAGCAGTTGTTAGGCTGCTCGCGCCGTCTGGGGGCACTGCTCCTTATTCGATTGTAATTCGGTGTCCTATCGAGCTGCGTGGCACGTATGAGAAGTGGCTCGTCAGCATTGGCAATAAGAACCAGTGGGATTCCGTCGTCAAAAGCTGGCTGGAATAGGAGGCGACAGTGACCGACGAACTCTTACCACCAGCTTTAGACGTGGCCTGCGGGGCACGGAGCTTTTATTTTGACAAAGCCGACGAGCGCGTACTTAAGTGCGACGCACACCCGAGACATCCAACACTGCTCAATGGCCGCACGCTTGATGTTAGTCCCGATATAGTAGCTGACTTCCGTGAGTTACCTTTTCCGGATAAAAGCTTTAACCTGGTAATTTTTGACCCACCACATCTTATAGGTAAGCGCGGCTGGAGAAGCGACTACTACGGCAGCCTTGGTAGTCATACATGGCGCGAGGATTTGGCCAAAGGATTTATTGAGTGTCTGCGAGTACTCAAGCCCTACGGCGTCCTTGTCTTTAAGTGGTGCGAGTGTGATATTCCGCTCAAGGATGTACTGGCGCTTTGTCCGGCAAAACCAATCATCGGCAATCGCCGCCCCAAGGCGTCTAAAACGCATTGGGTACTTTTTATGAAGGAAGAGGATTAATGAATACTGATAAGCATGATTATCGCACGGTCAAAGAACTAGAGGACTATATATATAGTCCTAACACAGACTCGGGCGATTCTGAATTATGCCCAAACTGTGACAAATGGTTCAGTACGTCTGATATTGAGGTCGTCGATATGCGTGACGGCGACTGCGACTACGGGGTGTGCCCTCATTGCGGAGCGCTTCTTAAACTGTATCTTGTGCCTTCTTATTATTTCGATGTCGAGATTTGCTCAGTTGAGGAATTTGAAAATGAAGAAGTCATCAAGTTAAGTGAGAAGGAATAGCAATGTGCCTGTTAAATGGATTTACTGAAAAAGCACGTCATGAAGTAATCGAGAATCTGCTCTCAGCCCAACACAAAACCTATTACAACGAAGAAATCGTAGAGGTCATTAAGGAATGCATTGGGCTTGCTGATCCACCTCAAACATTTCGTGAGCCTGAGGACATCTATACAACCCTTGCATACCTTATAGATCCTGATTATGCAGACGCGCTGGTATGCCTGAGTAGGAGGAAAAATGCCTAAATATCGTAAAAAGCCCGTCGTTGTAGAAGCCGTGCAGTTAACACCCGACATGGTACCTCCTGATTGGCTTGTGGCCGCACAACAGGCAGGCGTCTTTTGCCAAAGACGAGATGCAGATGGAGACACCTATTGGTTCATCAAGACTCTTGAAGGCGAGATGAAAATCAGTCCTAACGACTGGATTATCAAAGGCATCAGAGGTGAGCTTTACCCGTGCAAGCCTGATGTCTTTGAGCGGACGTATGAGGATTATGAGCTAGGGAAGGATGCAGAAGTGGCAAACATCCGTGTAATGGGAGATAAAAAAGATTGGCAGACGCTAATTAACACAATCAAAGGTGCACATGTAAAAGCGCTTATAGCTCCAAAATCTCGCGAGCGCTCCATTGTTATCACTAAGTTAGAGGAAGCTCTGATGTGGGCCGAGCATGGCAGAGATGCCGCCATTGCAGTACTGGATGGAGGCCCCAATGAGTGAGCTGTTTGAATTACCAGACTTGTACAAATGCACCTTGGATGAGATAGACAAGCGCATTGAGGAACAGATCATCAAGATGCAAAACCTTACAGCATGCGAATACTGCGTCAGTTGTCATCCACGGAAGCTGCGTCTTAGCAGGATCAAAAACAAGATGGTCGCGATAGTAAGTGGCCGCGATGCGTTCAGTCCATATGGGCAAGAGGCTACATATACGCTCGACGCGGAGGAGCTGGACGCGCTTGAAGCGGTTGAAAGAGCGAGGCTTGATAGCCTTCAGGCCGCACGCTCTGAGTTTGAGAAGCGCACCGGGTATACCCGAGAAGAGAAGCGAGGGCACAATGAATCACAAGACCGCTAAGCAACCAGGTGAAGAGCTCACACAGCTGATCTCCAAGCGACCCGATCTACCGATATACAAGATGGGCAAATCGTATTACGGAGAGACCGATGACTGCTTCGTCCTTGAGCTTACCGGCGCCTGCATTGGCGAGTGGTGGGAGCACGAAACTATGGTCTTCGATGACCGCGACGATGTTGTAGACCTCCTTATGAGCGATGGCGATATGAGTGAGCGTGAAGCAGAGGCTACCGTGGACAGCTTGCCGCACGGTGAGTGCATATGGCTTTTGATGGACTACGCGCCCTTATGACTTACCAAGAAGCCCTAGAGAAGCTTGTAGACGATCTCGAAGAGGGCTGTGAGCAATTCTGCCTTGCTTGCTGTCATTTCGGATTGATCCTCTCCCGTGATCTCTCAATAGCTCTAAAACCCATCATGAAAGCGATAGAAGATGCAGAAAAAACCAGTCGTGAAAAAGAATGCAAAGGGTGTGTGGTGTTGCCGGCTGTATCTTGGCCGCGACAGCTCCGGCAAGTCGATACAGCCATACGCCTCTTTTCCCATCGCCAAAGACGAAGCCGACGCCCAAGCTATGGCCGAGCTATGGGCCAAAAACCTTACCGCAGACGGTCGCGTCAAGAGTGCCAATCTCGTCGAGCTCTTGTGGGAGTACATCGCTATCAGAAAGCAAAACGGCGTAAGTCCCAATACGGTAAGGCAGTACCGCGGATTCGTCAAAAACCACGTAGGAGCCTTGCTCGGCCACGCTGATGCAAGAAGCCTCAATGCATCTGACTTCACTGCCTTTGAGCAGCGTCTTATGCGCTCACGCCGCGAGGGCGGACATGCCCTCAGCAGGAATAGCACTATCAATGTCCACCACTTCTTAAGGGGCGCTTACGGCTACTTTGTGGCAGCAGGCATCTGCGATACCAACCCGCTTATCAATGCCGCCAAACCCTCCCCTGAGCGCCATGAGGCTATCTCGCTAGAGGAATACAACTTTGCAGAGCTTGACCAAGCCGTGAGTAAAGTCCTACAGGAAGCCTTTGCAGCCAGTGAGTACACCGCCAAGACGGTCTATGCCTTCGCCGCCTGGCTCGCTTTAAGAACCGGCCTTCGCTGCGGGGAGGTCTGTGCGCTTAACCGTAAGGACATAAACCGCTTGCAGGGCTTTATACATGTGGGCGGTACGGTCATTGAGGAGCCAAGAAGAAAGTCCTATAGGCGAGACGTTACGAAAGGCAGGAAGTGCCGCAACGTTTCGATTACAGAGGAGGACATGCGCACAATCACACGCTATATCGATCTACAAACGCGTGCCCTTGCCACTCCTTCGTGGGATCTGCCCTTGATATCGCTTGATGGCTCGTATATGCGTCCCTCTAATGTGTCTCGCGCCTTCAGTTCCCTCAAGCTCCCTAAAGGCATCACCTTCCACACGCTCCGCCACACGCACGCCACCTGGTGTCTGGCAAGCGGCGTTGACTTAAAGACGCTCTCAGAGCGCTTAGGACACGCTGACGAAGCCACAACGTTAAGACTTTATGCGCATGTTCTCCCAGGGCGTGATCGCGCAGCAGCAGAAGCGTTTGAGGGCGCCGTGAAGCGTGTCTCGGGGGTATTTAATCTTGCATGTTAGGTTTTTCAAGGCAGTTGCAATTAGTTGCAATGAGCGGTTTTGTGCAGTTTTTGAAAACCTCAAGATTCAGTTGTTTATCAGTCGTTATATACCTACCCGCTTTTCTTATGACAGATAAGAAGTAATTATCTGTCAAGCTACTAGAAAGGACTAATGTTTGATGAAAATATCAGAACCGATGCAAAGTTTAAGAGACGCCCTTTCGATACGTCACGTTGACTGGAAAGACAAGTCAGATTGCGTGGACCGTGGGAGCTCTGGACACTATGTAATCGAACGTACACTCTTTCGTAGTGGCACCGAAACTATAAGTGCCGTCTATGCCTATAACGAGGACTCCTACGGCCGTTATGGCCTTACCTACGGCTGGCCTGACATGGTTGAGGTTATGCCTTTAGATGACATCGACTACGTAGATCCACGGCCCATGACTACCGATGAGATACTCAAAAGCATTATTTACGCCTAAAGGAGAAATTATGAAAAAGCAAACGATAGATCCCTATGATATGGCCGCAAAACCGATGGGTTACTTTTTCCATGACTCTACAGCCCATGACGACATGAAGATTAAGCGTGTTCGCTTCCGGCTCGGGAAAGAAGGTGTGTGTACCTTTTGGCTTCTTTGCGAAGCTTTAGCGCTCACCGATACACATGTTCTTTCGTACCAAAATGACGAAGATATCTTCACTCTCATGGATTATCTCTGGTGCAAAAGTTTTGAAGAAGTTGAAAAGAATCTCTCATGTTTTGCAGACGTTGGACTCATTGACAGCGAGATGTTAAGAAACGGAAAAATCTGCTCAGCAAGGCTCCTTGAGAACGCCTATCAGTACGGGAAAAAGAGGGCAGCGAGCGCAAAAGCCAATCAAGCGCGATGGGGAAAAACAACTAAATAACTGCGTTTTTATCCGACCGTATATCCAAACGGATATCCGCTCGGATATACGGTCAGATACCCGATGGAGTATGAAATCGGATATCCAAAGTTAAGTTAAGTTAAGTATTAAATACTAAACCTTACTAGTAGTAGTAGAACATTTGTTTCCATGGTTTAGGAAGAGAAAAAAGAACAGGGGTAAGCGATGAGCGATGCGGAGAAAGAGACACAGCGATTTGCCGGAAAGTGGTGCTTTGTTTCGGGGCCAGTAACCGGCATTGAAGAGCGTAACAAGCCTGCCTTTGATGCAGTTGAGAGGTGGCTCCTTCGTGAGGGGGCCAAGGTGGTTTTCAATCCAGTTAGAGCGATAAGCGCCGATAAGAGCTGGGAAGACGCTATGCGGATATGCATTCGGGTACTGACTGAGAATCGCTACGACTGGCTCGTCTGCTTGCCGGGGTCTCTCCGGAGTGCAGGATCTGATCTTGAGCAATATGTTGCTATGAGTATCGGCACGAGGGTCATGCATATTGACCAAACGGTAATCGACAAACTCAAGGGAAAAGCTGGTGTGTGATGGAGTTTTGCGGATACACTTCAGCCAGAGAGTTCTTCGAGGGCGTCAAGACCGCGGCCACAGAAGCTGATAGAACTTGGCGCGAACTCTCGGTCATGCAAGCGTCAGAGGGAATCAAGGCCCAAAGATACGCATCAGCTGTAGCGCCTGGATCAAACCACGATGTGATGGGATTGGTTGATAAGCGTATCGATTATGAGCGCAAACTCTACCGACAGCTTGAGCAGGACTACGCGCTCATAGGCACTGCCTGCGAAGTTCTCTTCGGTGAGGACTGCAAGGGCTCTGGCGGCATTGAGCGCTTGCTTGGCTCTGACTATGCCAGTGTGCTTTACTGGCGATATATCGGCCACATGAACACACGAGAGGTTAGTGAGCTCATAGGGTGTTCGCATATGACTTGCATTCGTATGACAAACGTATCGATTGAAACGTGTGAATCACTTGGATTTGATAATGTCGTCAAAGGTATTGGACATGGAAAGGAGCACTGACGATGCCAACAAGCGACGCACAAAGAAGAGCTTCAGCCAAATATCGGAAACGTAACGTCAAGCCTGTTACTGTCAACTTCTATCCCTCAGACGCCGACATTTACGCTCACCTTATATCCCAAGATAATCGCTCTAGATACATCAAAGAGCTTATTCGGAAAGATATGGAGAAATTAAGGAGAGACGGTTAGAAAGACTGTTGTGTTCCAAATGTTCCAGCTTTTGTGCAACTATGCTATTGTGCGACAGTTGTCGGAAGTCAGCGCATCACTTTTAGGTGGTGCGCTTTTTCTTTAGCTTTTGATTGGGGTGCCATGGCAAAGAACGTACGGCAGACCAATGGGAATGCCCGTCGAAAGCTTAGGGCATGGCTCATGGCCCAGCAGTTGCCTTGCGCAATTTGCGGCGAGCCAATTAACTACAGCTTGCCGGCAAAGCATCCAGATGCCTTCGAGATGGACGAGGTCGTACCGGTATCACGATACTGGTTGAGACTCTACAACGCTCAGCAACGCTGCTGGGCGGGGCCCTATGAATCAGGACAGGCGGCAGCCCTAGACCGTGCCAACGTACAGGCTGCTCACCGACATTGTAATTGCGAGAAAAGTAACAAAGTCGTTCATCCCATGAACGCCGTAAAAATATACCGTTCTCGACAGTGGTAAGGGGCAGGTCAACCCTCCCCGCCCAGCTATAGCGGCACTGGTCTCGACGGCATAGAGCCATTTTTTCAGACCGGCTAGACAATGGGTGCACGCCCTCGTGTGCACACGTGCACGCTTACAGAAAAGGAGGTGTAATGACGCCACAAAACCCGCTGACCCAGTCAGAGATTGACTACATTCTGAAAGCCAAAGAACAACATGTTCCGAATAAGAAGATTGCGGAGACATTAGGCCGGTCTATCAGGGTCGTGCAGAAGTACGCCGCAAAGTACAGAAAGCGTGAAACAACGGTCAAAGATGCCCTCAAAGAGCTGCCTGGCGTCTCGTATGCAGTCCCATTCCGTGAGGGTGAACGGCAAAATACTGCCGCACGTCTCAGAGAAGAACGCAATCTGCTCAGGGAAAGCTTACTTACTGCCGAGACGAGAAACATAGCAACCATCGCAAAAGAGTATCGAGCCGTCTGCATGCAAATTGAAGAGTTGGAGGGAGCAAAGGTCGATGACAAGCAAGACCGCACAGACGACCCACTTGAGCGCTCCCTCAAGCTCGTTGTTGGATCCTAGGTACTGCATCCATGAGCCCTATGAAAAATCACTGTCGCCGCTCGTAGTCACACTCGCCGACCAAGCAAATGTGACATTTGCTGACTGGCAACTAAGAGATTTGGAAATCATAGCCGCCGTTGATGAGCAGCTCCAGTTTGTACAGAGAATCATCGGCCTTGCCATCCCGCGTCAAAATGGCAAAACGACAATCATCATGTGGTATTCCATCATGCTTGCCATGGTCTTTGGAGCACGGATTCTCTGGACAGCGCACAACTATTCAACAACCATGAAGACCCTTGAGGACTTCCGAAACATCTTGGGGACGAAGCCTGATGACAGCGTCCGAGGAATTAAGTATTTCAACGATCGACTCTGTCGAGTATCCTCAAAGACAGCACAGGAAAGCTACACATTCAAGCCTTATGCTGCTGATAAGCATGAGGGCTTTATCGCCTTTTCAACCCGTACTAAGACGGCAAACCTTGGTAATACATTCGATATCGTTGTCATTGATGAGGCACAAGAGCTCCTGCCCGAACACGTCCAGGCTCTTTTGCCGACAACCTCAAGCGGTCCTATGGAGAACCCGCAGTACATCTACATGGGGACTCCTCGCCGAGCTGGTTCTGTAGCAGACAAGTTCGAAAAAATAAGATCACGAGCCCTCGCTGGAACCGACGTTGAAAACACTTGCTGGATTGAATATGGGCTTGAAGAGGTAGGAGACGTTTCAGACGAAAGCCGTTGGTATAAGGCAGCTCCATCACTTGCCGCCGGTATCGTTAACGTCACTGCTCTACGCGAGATACGCAAGCAGATGGACGATTTGCAATTCGCGCAGGAGTGCTTGGGCGTATGGCTGACGCCGCAGGAGCTTGCAGGAGGAGCCGGAGCGCCTCTTATTGACAAGGAGACGTGGGACGCCTGTAAAACGCACTGTGCGCCGCAGGGAAAACCTACAGCCTACGGCGTCAAGTTCTCCGTCGATGGCACATACTTCGCGGTATGCGTGGCTGTCAAAGAAGATGATCGCATCCACGTGGAGCTTGTTGATAAGCGTGCCAGTATCGGTGGGAAGAAGGCGCTTGCCGACTTTGTCACAAAACGAGCGCAGACTGTGCCGGTAGTGATCGATGGCAAGGCAGGCGCCGAGTCGCTTATCAAGCGCATCGGTGAAGCCGCTCCTGAAGAAAACCTCATAAGCCCGACACCGGCTGATTTGGTAACGGCAAACGTTGACTTTGTCGACGCTGTCAGTGAGCAAACACTTACCTGGTATGAGCCTGACAGTTTGGATGAGAGTGAAGAAGATGAACTGACAAAAGCGATAACCCAATCGTATAAACGCCCCATTGGCCGCACGG
>ERZ772918.254-NODE-254-length-41931-cov-6.0549_pt1 | contig 41931 bp, 57 predicted proteins | sample MGYA00512118_ERZ772918 | MGnify/ENA primary metagenome ERZ772918 (study PRJEB29015, sample SAMEA2737939) | human oral metagenome | biome: human oral; feature: human-associated habitat; material: dental | place: China | collected 2135 ... | reverse complement strand
GATATTTTTAGATAAATAGCAATAATTGGACACACCAAACACGTCTGGACACACTAATCGGACACGGGCAAAAAGCATATAACTGCTAACCTAAATAGTAATATGTATCTAGTGTGTCCAATTATTTATATAAAAATAAAAAAATAAATATATGAATAATCGTATGTATACGTATACACGTAAAAAACCCGTATACGCGTATATATATATGTTGGAAAAATTTCGGGCACTTTGGACACACCCCCCCTATAAATCCAGTAAGTATCTAGCTTCACAGGTGTGTCCGATAGCGTGTCCAATTGTTTATTGAGAACGAGGTGAGAATAATCGAAAAGGATATCGAGCGTTGGTTAGGAATTCAACTCAAAAAAATGGGTTGTATATATATGAAGTTCGTATCACCTGGAAATGATGGTGTGCCAGATCGAATGGTAGTACTTCCTGGTGGCAGCGTCATATTCGTAGAACTCAAAGCCAAAAAAGGAGTATTGATGGCCAATCAAAGAATACAAGTTGCCAGATTACGTAAGCAAGGAGCCCTTGTATTCGTAATTACAGGAATGATAGAAGCTAAGTTATTCATCGATGATATGGAAAGGGTAATACATGAACTTTCATCCACACGAGTATCAAGAAATAGCTATACAACGAATCATTGATCATACGCACTATGGGCTGTTACTTGATATGGGTTTGGGTAAAACTGTTTCCACATTAATTGCTATTGAACAGCTAATGTATGACTACTTCGACATTAAGAAAGTACTGCTTATAGCACCTAAAAAAGTAGCAGAGTCTACTTGGGCGCAAGAAACCCAAAAATGGAGTGAGACAAGTTATCTCGCAATGGCATCAGTGTTAGGCCCTGAAAAGGACCGCATCAAAGCCCTTGAAAGTGACGCCGATATCTACGTTATGAACCGTGAGAATGTGCAATGGCTGTATGACTACTATTTTGAAAAGCCAAAGCGGAAATTCCCCTTTGATATGCTTGTCATCGACGAGAGTTCATCGTTTAAGAATCCACAGGCTAAACGGTTTAAAGCTATGCGTAAAATGAGGCCTTTCTTCAAACGAGTAGTCATTCTAACTGGAACGCCCGCGCCAAATACATTAATGGATGTGTGGGCGCAGATGTATTTGTTAGATGGTGGTGAAAGACTCGGTAAAACCCTTACTGAGTATCGATTACGATATTTTACACCGGATAAAACAAATGGACATATCGTGTACAGCTATCGCCTATTACCCGGAGGCGATACAGCTATATTCGGCAAAATGCAAGATATCTGTATGAGCTTAAAAGCTAAAGATTACCTAAGACTTCCCGAACGCATTGAAAATGTAATTACCGTAGAGATGAATCCTAAAGAATGGGAACTCTACAAGCAGATGGAACGCGATCATGTACTTAGCCTAATTGATGATGACGATGTAAGCGCCTTAAATGCGGCAGCTTTAGCAGGTAAGTTATTACAACTAGCCAATGGGTCAATCTATTCAGATGATGGCGAAACTATTATCATCCATAACGAGAAGGTCGAACGGTTAAAAGAATTAGTAGATACCAACGAAGGAAAACCGATGCTAGTATTTTACAACTTCAAGCATGACCTGCAGGCAATCAAGGAAGCGTTCCCTAAAGCAGTAGAGCTAAATACCGATGACGATGTAGCCGAGTGGAATAAAGGCAATATCCAAATGTTATTAGCACACCCCGCATCCGCAGGATATGGGTTAAACCTTCAAACCGGCGGGAATATCATCGTATGGTACGGGTTAACTTGGAGCCTTGAGCAATATCAACAAGCTAATGCACGACTACACAGGCAGGGGCAAACACAACCTGTGATTATCCATCATTTAGTTACCAAGGGGACAATGGACGAACAGGTGATGAAAGCCCTTGAACGTAAAGAAGTAGGACAAGATGCCCTCTTAGAAGCTATTAAATATCGTAAAGAATTGTATAAGGAGTAGAACTATGCAAAGAAAATGCAGCAGATGCGGAGAGAAATATACGATAGTTAAGGACGAAAAGTATTGTCCTGATTGTATGAAAATCATGACACCTCCCGCACTAAAAGAAGCACCAGAAATAAAAATTGCAAAGTGTGAAGGTTGTGGAATTGAGTTCTCAGTTCCTAAAGGCAGACCTGGACGACCTCCAAAATATTGCCCAGAATGTGTAACCAAATATTCTAAGAAGCCTAAAGTGGAAACACTTAAGAAAGTGAGCCACGAATTACAAAAAGAGGAAGTGGCCAAGCAGGAGATTATAGCTACAATTACTAAGCATATTGAAGCTAAGCCAGCTACACGCTTGGCGGCAATTAAGGGGGAGAAGGCAGTGACACCAGTTAAAGTATCTGCTAAAGAACATGATGTCGTTAATCATCCATCGCATTACACGCGAGGTAATATCGAAGTAATCGACTTCATTGAAGACCAAGGGCTACCATACCATTTAGGGAATGTGGTTAAGTATGTAGCACGAGCAGGGTATAAAGGTGATACAGTAGAGGACCTAAAAAAAGCGCAATGGTACCTCAATCGATATATCTGTACCCTTGAAAAGGGAGTTAGTAAGTAAGGGGATTTACGAATGACCGATAAAGAATACATGCTTCAGATATTACGAATTGATGACAGGATAGATTCTATCAATCGTGATATCGAGGCACAAATAGAACGCAGATCGGATACTCTGTCAGCTACCGATTATAGCAAGGATAGGATATCCGGAGGTAGTTGTAGCGACTTATCAAATATCGTGGTAGGTATCGAACAGTGCGTAGAACTACAACGACAGGAGATTGAACGCCTTAAAAGAATCAAGGCGGAAGTTCGCTGGGTAATTAGCCAAGTACGTCCAAATGAATTGGCAGTTCTCTTGACAGAGCGATACGTGCAAGGAAGAAGCTGGAAGGAACTGGCACAAGTCTTACACTACAGCGAAGCACGAGTACGCGGCGAGCTACACGATAGGGCCTTGGTTGAGGTAGGGCGAATTCGAGCCAAATTGAATTAGCGTTAACGATACAAAACAATACAAAACAGTACATCAAAGTGTGGTATACTGTAAGTGTGAAAGTTGGGAAACTTCACAAGAATTAAATTAGCAAAGGACGCCAGATGTATTTGGCGTCCTTTTACGTTATGCAGGTTTAATCAATATCATCATAGGGGAGGGCCTACTTGTTAGGCAAACATGATCCTTTCATATTATTTCGGGGCTGTAAAAAATCGCGACGTTTCATAGATGTTATCCTCACATAAGAACATACTTAATCTACACAACTAACTATAAAACCTATGTACTTAACTATAACAACTTGCCTATGGTGATATTGATTAAGCCTGCATTAACAGAGCACATAAATAATTGCTTGTACTTTAACTGCTAGCAGAAAGGAGAAAATAGTATGGCAGAGATTACTTGTCATGTTAAAGACTGCTTAAATAACAAACAGAATAAATGCACTGCCAATGCTATTGTCCTTGGCGGTAAAGGTAATTGTAAATCTAAGAGTTTTGCAAGAAATGTAATGAAACATTCACGCAAACGACACCGGAGTGGGGGCATGTATGGGGGATAGGCGCTCACTTATACCCGGGGCCCTTAAGGTACTCCAAATGAAAATTATTTTGCGTGGGTCATCCGAACCCCGCGAAATCGCTAGTTAGTCATTTTCCCGAACTGCTGTTCGGCTTCAAAATTGGTCAATTTTTGAGAGGAGGCGAGACTGTGACAAACGTATCAATAGTTGACGAATTGGTATCATCTAAAATTGTAGCAAAAGTACTTGGAATCAGCTCTCGGCGAGTCCAGCAATTGACGGAAGATGGTATCTTCAAAAAAGAAAAACGCGGACAGTATGATATTGCGAAGACAGTACAAGCATTTGTTTCGTATAAAACCGGAGAAAGCAAACTCGAAAAAAAAGCTCGTGAAGGCGGATATGACGCAGAACGAACTCTGTTAACTCGGACTAAACGGATGATCGAAGAAAACAAACTGAAGATTATGAATGGCGAATTACATCGTTCTGACACAGTAAAATCCGTAATGAATAGAATGCTGAATAACTTTAAAAGTAAGCTCCAGGCTTTGCCGTTAAAAGCTGCACCTAAAGTATTAGGAGAAACAAACCTGTTAGCTATTCAAGATACACTTCTTGATGAGGTGAACGAGTGTTTAACTGAATTGTCTGAATACGATCCAAACATGTTCCACGATGAGTCTGACGATATCATTGTTGAGGAAGACGAGGCAGGTGAAAATGATTGAAACACACATGCAACTTATTTAAAGGGATAGCAAGTGTGCTAAAACCACCGCCAAAGTTTACTGCTTCAGAATGGGCAAATGCTAACGTGGTGCTTTCCACAGAGGATAGCGCCGAACCTGGAAAGTATTCCACTGATAGAGCTCCTTATCAAAAGGAAATGCTTGATGCGGTGAGTGACCCCGATGTTGAAAAAGTAGTGTATATGACAGGCTCGCAAATTGGTAAAACTCAGCTCATTAAAAATGTGTTGGGATATTTCATTGATTACTTCCCATCGCCAATTATGTTTATGCAGCCGACGAAAGATATAGCAAAGGAATTTTCGAAAACTCGTATTGCTCCCTTTATTCGTGACACGAAGGTGCTGAACGATAAAATGGCCGGTGTAAAATCTCGGGACAGTGGCAATACTGTATTGAATAAGACATTTCCTGGCGGTTACTTAACGTTAGTCGGCGCAAATGCTCCAGCCGATTTGGCATCTAGGCCAATTCGTGTATTACTGGCGGACGAAATTGACCGCTACCCAGCATCAGCAGGCACGGAAGGTGACCCTTTAAGCCTCGCGGAAAAGCGTACTAATACGTTCTATAATCGAAAGCATGTGTACGCATCCACGCCATTAGCCAAGGGTACTAGCCGAGTAGAGAAATTGTATCTTGGCGGTACGCAAGAGGTATGGCACATTAAGTGCCCAGCGTGCGGCGAATATGTATATCCTTCCTGGGATAAATTCCACGCAGATGAAGACACGGGTAAGTACTACATGGCCTGTGATCACTGCGGAACGCTATCAGAAGAGTTCGAGTGGAAGAAACTCTACCGAGAGGGAAAATGGATTGCTGAAGCTCCTGAAAACCTAAAGAAGTACAATTGTCGTAGCTTTCACATGAACGCGTTTGGCTCGCCTTGGGCATCTTGGGGGAAACTTCAAGATAAATATGAGGGGGCAACGAAGCTCGGCACTGCAGGCATTAAGACATTCTTTAATACTGAAATGGGTATTCCTTATGAAGAGGATACCGAAACACTGCAGTCTGAAGAACTCTATGAACGTAGAGAGGAATACGGAGCAGAGTTGCCAGACGGGGTACTACTCTTAACGTGTGGCGTTGATACGCAGGACGATCGCCTAGAATGCGAAATCGTAGGCTGGGGGAAGGAGTATGAGAGCTGGGGTATACAGTACTTCAGACTGTACGGCGACCCTGCCTATGATGCCGTATGGAAAGAATTGGACGATATTATTTTAAACCGTACATGGTCTTATGCCGATGGCAGAAAGCGAGGCGTGTCTGTTACATGTATTGACTCCGGCGGTAGTAAGACACAATCTGTATATAAGTACTGTTCAACTAGATGGCATAAGCGCGTGTACCCTATTAAGGGCGTAGGTGGTGCAGGTAAAGACCTAATTGACGGATTGCCTACAAAGTTGAAGAAGTACAAAACTAAATTATTTAAGCTTGGCGTAGATACGGGCAAGGAACAAATTTATAGTGATTTGAACCAAGAAAAGGGCCAGCCGAGGTATTGCCATTTTCCAAAAGACCATGAAAAAGGGTATGGGAAGAAATACTTTGAAGGCTTATTAGCAGAGATGAAAATTTCTAAATTGGTTAATGGCCATTTTAAAGAGCAATGGGTGCTACGCCCAGGACGCAAAAGAAATGAGCCATTTGATATTAGAAACTATAATCAAGCGGCCATTGCTATTATGAATCCAAACTTTGATGCCTTAGAGGCTCGGAGTAGTAAAGAGGAGTACACACCGTACCAGAATACATCGCGTGTAGTCAAAGTAGGTGATGCGTCAAAGAAGCGAACGAGACGACGAGTTAGAGGAGGAGGGATAAGATTATGACAATCCTACAAAGGATTATGGAAGAATTAAATATTCGTGAAGTACACGAGATACCTACAGCTCTAACAAAGACGTTGCTTGATTCGAACGCATGTTTGGCACTTTTAAAGGCGATAAAGCCATACTATTCGTATGAAGCAATACTTGCCGAATTCGAAGAACATAGCGCGGATAGAAAAAGCTATATGCAAGATTACACGCCACAATGTGTGCTTGATATAATCGGAGGTATTACCCCTGGTGGTGATGTTCGCGACGTGTGCGCGGGAATAGGCGGACTGTCTTTGGCTAAATTTAAGATGGATAATACCGTGACACTAAGGCTTGAAGAGTATTCAAAAAATGCGATAGCCTTTATGCTACTCAATCTACTAATAGCTAATATAGATGCAGAAGTAGTAGAGAAGAACGTTCTTACAGGTGAGGAACACGCATACTATAAAGTAGAATCCGCAGTATCTGGCTTTGGCCAAGTATCTAAAGTGGATATGTTAGAGAGTAAAAAATATGACACCGTGATTAGCAATCCGCCATATAGTCAATCTTGGATTCAACAAATGGATGAACGCTTTGAAGGCTATAAGTTAGCTCCAAAGAGTAAAGCGGATTTTGCCTTTATACTTGACGGGCTCTATTCGTTAAATGAGTTCGGAACTGCTGCATTTATAATGCCACACGGCGTATTGTTCAGAGGGCAAGCGGAAGGCGATATAAGACGAAAGCTTATTGATAACAACCTACTTGATGCGGTCATAGGGCTACCGTCTAATCTATTTACAAATACAAGTATACCTGTATGCATATTGGTATTTAAGAAAAATCGAGCTAACACCAATATATTATTTATCGATGCGCAAAAAGATTTTGTTAAGAACAAAAATAAAAATATAATGACCGCCGAACAGGTGGAAAAAGTAATTAAAGTGTACAAGGCCGGAGCAGAAATAGAGCGATATTCTAGTAACATTAGCATGTCTACTATTTTAGATAATGACTATAATCTGAATATTCCACGTTACATTGACAGCTTTGAGCCTGAAGAAATACCGGATGCTGTACAGCTTGCTAAAGAATTAAACGAAATTAATCGAGAAAGTCGTATTTTGGGCTTAGAAATTGCGGAGATGTTAAAGCAATTAGTTTGTACAGATCCCGATTCACAAAAAGAGCATGACAAATTTGTAAAAGAATTTACAGAATTTTTGGTATCTTCCGATAGCGCGTGTACAGTCGAGGAGCAAGAAGCTGTGATAAAAAAAATAGAAGATGTTAAAAAGTATTTACTTCAAAAGATGTTCGCGTAATGTTAAGAAATTACAAGAAAATTAAAATTACGGAAGTTGCGGATATACTAGGGAGACCTAAGAAGGATCAAATATATCCGTCTGGCTGTATTTGCTTGCAAGTATCTGCTAGTAAAGGGGAGTTGGTGTATTTAGCTGAGGCGCAACAAGTTGATGCTAAATATGTAGTGATTCAACCACGAAACACAATCCCTTATTATTTATTTTTAGTGATAGAAAAGGCAATGCCTGAATTTCTATATAAATATAGGCAAGGTCTAAATATATCAGCTCATGACATCAAACATATGGAGATATTGTGCCACACGGATGTGGAAACACAGGCTTTAATAAGCATGATGTTCCAATCTATGCAGGGCACAAGTCTAAGCGCTCAGTTTGGGCGCTTTTTTAATGCGTGAAAGGGGGTGAAAGGATGGCAGAATGGACAATATATGAGGCGAAGGAGCATTTACAGGCTTGGTTAGATGCTGATTTAGCACTAGCAACCGGTAAGGAATATACCATTGGTAACCGTCGGTTAACTCGTGCTAATGTGCAAGAGGTAAAAGACCGCATCAACTTTTGGCGAAATGAAGTAGCAAGACTCGAAAATAGACCTCGACGTCGTGCATACCGTGTCATTCCGCGTGACATATGAGTAAACGTAAGAAGTCGTTTATGAAAACTGCAGCAGGCAGATCTAAATCTACGCAATATTCTGGAAGTAAAACAAACTCTGGTTATTCTAATCATGGCGCAAATAGTTTTAAATCTAGCGCTAAAGGATATCAGGTTAACTCTCAAGATGCAAGGCATGATATCGATGCCAATTTTAGAATGCTACGGGCAAGGTCGGTAGACCTTCAGCAAGGTACGCCTATTGCCGCGGGCGCGTTAAAAACCAATAAGACTAACGTCATTGGTCCTGGCCTACGTTTTAAAGCCAATATCCGCTTTGAGGAATTAGGGCTAACGTTTGACGAAAAGAACGCATGGGAACGTAAGACTGAACGCGAATTCGCTATGTGGGCGAAGCATTGTGACGCAAGAGAGCAAACTGACTTTTACGGAATTCAGGCGTTAGCATATTATGAAAGGCTCTTATACGGCGATGCGTTTGTAAATTTACCGCTACTAATCAATCAAGCGGATAAGAACCCGTATCCTTTGCGGTTACAGATTGTTGAATCGATTCTTGTTGCTTCTCCACCGAAGTATACGGGACGGGAAGAAGACGAGAATAACGACGTAATTCACGGTGTTAAGTTCAACAAATACGGTGCTGCGGTCGGCTTTTATGTACTAAATAAACTGTACAACGGATTTAATGATGATCATGATTATACGTATATTCCGAAATATGGTGCACAAACTGGAAGACGGAATATTATTCAGGTTATGACGATTGAGCGTAGCGGTCAGTTGCGCGGTATTCCAATACTATCGCCAGTAATCGAGGATTTGAAAGTACTTAGCCGATACAATGATGCAGAAGTCATGAAAGTGTTAGTTAATGCATTGATGGCAATCTTTATTGAATCAGAGTCCCCAGATGATATGGCGTTTGGATCCGGTATCGATGAGGAGGATCAAGTCGATTCCGAAAACGATGAAACAATTGAATTAGGCAATGGCACAGTCAATGTATTAGCACCTGGTGAAAAGGTTAGTGTTGCGGAAAAAACACCAATCCCAACGAGCTTTGCGGACTTTACATCATCTCTCATTAGTCATGTCGGTGCTGCACTTGAAATTCCGTATGAAATTCTTGTTAAGCGCTTTGGACAAAGTTACTCCGCATCAAGAGCGGCGTTACTTGAGTACTGGAAATCTGTTGAAATGCAACGTTCCGAATTTATTACTCAATTTTGCAATCCTATTTACGAAGAATGGCTAACTATGGCTATTCTATTAGGTCGCATTGAAGCGCCAGGTTTCTTTGATGATCCAATCATTCGAGAGGCATGGCTAGGTGCTGAGTGGTACGGACCTTCGCAAGGTCAATTAGACCCAGAGAAGGAAGCTACTGCAGCAGAAATTCGTGTTAAGAATGCATTTAGTACTCGTGCTAAAGAAGCCGCAGAGCTCACAGGCATGGATTATGAAAATGAAATCTTACCACAACGTATTCGTGAACACCAATCTATGGATGAAGGAGGATTGTTGCATGAACAAGGACAACAAATTTCAGTTCAAAATTCGAACTCCGCTGGATCAGATTCAGGAAGCGGAGACAATTGATATTGACATTTACGGTGTAGTGATGAACGGGAAGGATTATTGGGGCGAAGACACTGGAGTTTCTGAGGTGATAGCTCGACTTAAAAGATTAGATCCATCTCAGAACATTGTATTACATGTTAACTCCGTAGGCGGCGAAGTGTCGGCCGGCGTTACACTTTATAATCGATTATGCGCATTACCAAATAAAAAATCTGTTATCATCGAAGGTTTGGCGGCATCTATTGCTTCTATTATTTCGATGGTGGGTGATGAAATTCATATGGCGTTAGGTAGTGAAATGATGATTCATAATCCGAGCGCTTATGTATTTGGGGAAGCAGCTGATTTTGAAAAAGCCGCCGAATCGTTACGCAAAACTAAAGAAAACCTTATCGATATTTACGAGGCTCGCACTGGGTTAACTCGTGAAGAAATCGCAGCCATGATGGATGAAGAAACTTGGTTAACAGCAAGGGAAGCATTAGAAAAGGGTTTCTGTACAAGTGTTGACGAGTCTTTACGAATGGTTGCTTGCCGTAAAGGCACTGACTTAATTGTCAATGGTTTGCCAATGAGTATGGACGTACTCAAAGGACTGCCTGTTGATAAATATGAAGAGAAAGGAGAGGAGACAATGGAAGTAACTGCTGAATTGTTGCGTACGGAATATGCGGAAGTGTATGACGAAGTGTTTAATGCGGGTGTTGCTGCAGAACGTGCTCGCTTACAAGCCCTTGATGGGATTAATAATGATGCACGATCCGAAGTGATTAATCGCGCTAAATATGAAACATACGCTACGGTTCAAGATGTAGCTGTTGAATTACTCAATATACCACAGCCTGAACCAGCTGAAAAAACTGAACAAACAAATCAATTCCAACAAATGATTCAAGATGCAATTAACGCATCTAATAAAGTTAACACCGTCCCTGGTCAAGTGTTGGATGAAGATATCGATGAAGCCGACAAAACAATAAAAATCGTGGACCGTGTTATGAAAGCACGCGTTAAAAAATAAGGAGGGCAGAACATATGCCATACGTGGAAGAACAAAAGTTAGAGTACAAACCTCTAATCGCTGGCACACAAATGCCAGTCGTTACTAAAAAGGTAACAATTGGTCAAGATACTGCTGTAATTAAAGCAGGTACAGTATTAGAAATTGAAGCTGCATCTAAAAAAGCTAAACGTGCCGATACAGATGTGTACGGCGTGGTGTTAGCTGATGTTGACGCTACAAAAGGTGATGTAGTGGCAGAAATCGCAGTAACTGGTGAATTCGCCACAGCTAATTTAGTATTTAAATCTGGTAAAAAAGCGGAAGACTTCATAGCTAAAGCTGAAGCCCGCAATATTTATTTTCGTTAATAAGGAGGACACATGGATAATATTTACACACCTCAAACACTTGCTGCGGTAGTTCGTCGTACTCCCGATGTGCCATCCTTTTTGAAAGATCTATTCTTCAAAGACACAAAAACATTCTTATCTGAAACTGTTTCTTTTGACATTGTAAAAGGTCGCCGCACTATTACACCTTGGGTAGCACCAAACTCTACTGCACCATTATCCCAACGCACAGGTGTAACTACAACTACTTATAAACCGGCTCAAAAGAAAGAAAAACGAGCTATCACTGAAAACGACATCAAGGTTCGTTTAGCAGGCGAGCAGCCATTTGCAGGTATGGTATCCCCAGAAGAACGTGCAATCCAACTCTTAGCACAAGATACACAAGAATTAAAGGACAACTTGGTGCGCTCTCAAGAAGTTATGGCGGCAGACGTGTTATTCAACGGCCAAGCTCATATTAAAGGCGAAGGTATTGACGATGTTGTAGACTTTAACTTTACGAATAAAGAAACGCTATCTGGTAACGCACGCTGGGGCCAATCTGCTGCAGAAATTGTGGCCAACATCATTAAATGGAAAAAGAAATGCTTGAAAGCATCTGGCTTTAATCCGAATACCTTGGTCATGAACTCTGAAACACTAGAAGTAATGCTTTCCGATAAAAAAATCTTAGCGTTGTTCGATAATCGTCGTACAGAAATGGGTCTTTTACAATTTGAACAAATGGCAGAAGGCGCGACTTATGTTGGTTTCATGGGTGGCCAAATTCAATGTAATGTATTTACATATGATAACTACTATGTAGACCCAACTGATGGCCAAGAAAAAGAAATGGTACCTGCAGGTAAATTGTTGGTAGCTTCGGATATGGCTAAATTCACTAAATTATATGGTGCGAATACAATTATCCCTGGCGAAGGAATGGATTTCGTAACTTATGAAGGTGAATACGTAATGCGTCGATTGGTTACACGTGATCCAGATGCAGCATTCTTAGAATTGCAATCTCGTCCTATTTATGTCCCATTCGATGTAGATTCTTACTTCGTAGCGGATGTATTGTAATCTAATCTAATCTAATCTAAAGGAGGTAAGACTTATGCCAGTACAAGCTAAGCACACAATCAATACTGGAGATTATGTATATAATCCTGGTGAGATTATCTCCGATTTGACTGCAGAAGAAGAACAGCGCCTAATTCAATTAGGCGCTGTGGTTGCGGTTGAAGGTGATAATAGTAAAGTTAATGAAGACGATCCATTTGCTGTAGCGCTTGCAGTTATGACGAATGAAGATATTTCCAACTATGGAAAGTCTATCGGGCTAGAATTCGCTAGTAAAGCAACAAAGGCGGGCATGATTGCAGATATTCTTGCATGCGATGCGGATATTAATTTGGGACTTTTATCCGATGCGGCTCTCCGCGCGATGGCTGAAGCAGAACATTTAGAAGTTCCAGAAGACGCTACTCGCGAACAACTTATCGATTTCTTAGGTGAATAGAGATGGAGTTTAAAGACTTTGTGCAAAATGATATTGAAAAGGTATTTATCAATTCAAATGAATTTGCCGAGGTACACAACTTAAACGGTACGCAGTGCTATGCTGTGGCAGAAGGTCTTACTGACAAGCAACATGTTGAAATCATGGGCCAAGATATTGATGGATTGATTTACGATACGATAGTTGTACACGTGGCTAAGCAGGATTTACCTGAAGTACCGGAGTACAATCAAATCTTCCGTTTCAATGGTCGACTTATGTTGGTTCAATCATGTGAAGAAGATATGGGCATGCTGAATATTGTCCTTAGGGGGAATAATTCATGAGCGTAACTATTGACGTAAAAGGACTACGTGAGGGCCTAGTTAAGATAGACGCTCTTTCCGGTGAAACGAAAAGGGCGACATCAAAAGCTATCAATACCGCAATCCCTAAAATACGAAATACAATCGTTGATAAAACTACGCAGGATTACTTTATAAGTAAAGCTAACGTTAAGAAAACGATTGACGTGAAGCGAGCAAACCCTTCTGGGCTATCAGCATTTATTAGGTCTAAGGGCGGACCTGTTGCACTTACTAAGTTTAGAGTTACACCAAAACGCCCACCTAAGCGGAAAGGTCGGACAGTCAAAGCTCAGGTAATGCGCAATGGCGGAGGGGGAACAATCCTTAATGCTTTTATTGCTCGCATGGGAAGTGGTCATATTGGGGCGATGTATCGTAAAGGTGCTGATAGATATCCAATAGGACAATTTCATGGGCCTGCAGTCCCAAGTATGTTAAAGAATGCTGAGGTATCGGCTTTTGTCGGTAATGTAGCGCAAGAGGAGCTGTTACGACAAATCGGAACCTCATTCGAAGAGTTAGTAAGGAAGTAGCAAATGACACCTACGCAATTAGCAACTGATTTAGGTACATTTCTAAAGCAGGTGCATGCTAACTATTTTAGTGATGATGCACAGGTAAAGGGAAATCCATTATTAGTTGTACCTGGATTTTTGAAAATGAAAGAATCATCCAAGGAGGACCAATATCCACATCTTGTTATTCGCATTAATAAGGTCGAGGATACCTTGCAGGGGTCAACTGTCCAACTATTTCTGATTCATGGAGTGTACTCTGAGGACGTGGAAAAGGGCTGGATGGAGATTACAAACTTTCTTGAAACAACAAGACAAGCGTTACTGGCCCATCCGGTTATTGCTAAGCGATACCGTTTAGTATTGGATGATAAACACGGAATTGATACTGATATCCCTCCGGATCAAGCCTATCCGTATTGGGAGGGATTTATGACCGTTAAATATGATATCGAACAAATACGAGAGGAGATGATTATCTAATGGCAAAAACTGATGAACTAGCGACGGTAGGAAACGAAATGGCCGAAGCTGTAGAAAAACCAGTTAAATATAATGATGCTAAACAAGTAATCTACTTAGGCCCTAATAGTGCAGAACTGGGCCTTACAACAGGAACAGTCTATATTGACGGGATTCCTGCCGTAGTAGGTGAAGATAAAGCAATGTTAAGACTATTGTTTGTGCCAATCAATAAGATTGCTGAAGCACAACAAGAATTAGCAACAGAAGGTACTGCAATGAGTGCAGCTTACCTTGAATTTAAAAAAGGAGGTCGTAGATAGTGGGAAACTATAGACACGGAATTTATACAAGAGAGGTCCCTACTTCTCTTATTTCTATGACAGAAGCTACGGCAGCCTTACCGGTGTATGTCGGCACTGCTCCTGTGCATTTAGCCACAGACCCAGCGGAAGCTAATAAAGCAGTATTGTGCTATGATTACGCATCCGCAACTACTCAATTCGGCTACTCTAAAGAATGGGATAAATACACATTGTGTGAAGCAATGTATTCTCAATTCTCTTTATTTGGAATGGCACCGGTAGTATTTATTAATGTTCTTGATCCTAAGAAACACAAGAAAACGTTAACTTCTACGCAAAAGCAAATTCAGAATAAAGTCGTAACTATTGAGGACCCTGTGCTACTTAACACGTTAAAAGTATCAACTACAAATGGTGGTAATGCCTTAACTATCAACGTTGATTATACCGCTGTATATAATGAAGAAGGCAAATTGCTTATAGGCATTGTATCTACTGGGGCGCTAAATAGTGCAACATCTGTTTGGGTGACTTACGATTATGTAGACCCATCTATGGTAACTGCAGATGATATCGTGGGTGGCGTGGATACAGAGGGTAAACGTAAGGGTTTAGAACTTATCAATGAAGTATTCCCTCGCTTTGGTTTAATTCCTGGCAACTTATTGGCGCCAGGTTGGTCTCATAATACGCTCGTAGCAGCAGTTATGAAAGCTAAGGAAACTACTATTAATGGTATGTTCCAAGCTATGTCTTTATGTGATGCACCTACCGATGAAATTAAAAAAGCAACTGCAGTTAGTGAATGGAAAAATAAAAAGAACTACGTCGACGAACGTCAAATCTTATGTTGGCCAAAAGTAGCGTTAGCTAATCGCCAATTCCATTTATCCACACAACTCGCGGGTCTTATGGCTAAGACAGATGCTAAATATGACGATATTCCTTACAAGTCCCCATCCAATGAGTCCTTGCAAGCAGATAGTGCCGTATTAAAAGATGGTACTGAAATCTACTTGGGCCCAGATGAAGCAGCTTACTTGAACGGTCAAGGCGTTGTTACTTCGCTTAATTTCATTGGTGGTTGGAGAGCTTGGGGCAACCGTACAACTGCGTATCCGTCTAATACAGATGTTAAGGATTCCTTTATCCCTGTACGTCGTATGTTCAACTGGGTATCTAACACGTTGATCACTTCTTTCTGGTCTAAAATTGACGACCCAACAAATAAACGTTTGATTAATAATATCGTTAATAGTGCCAATGCCTGGTTAAATGGACACGTAGCATCTGGTGCACTTCTCGGTGCACGCGTTGAATTCTTGGAGTCCGAAAACCCTACAACTGATTTGTTGAACGGTATTATCCGATTCCACGTGTATTTAGGTGTTCCGACACCAGCTCGTGAAATCGACTTCATCCAAGAATACGATCCATCTTACATGAGCACGTTATTTAATTAAAAGGGAGGTAACTCATGGCTAAACATAGAGATAAGTTGATTGACTTTGCCATTTTTAGCTCTGGCAGAGAATTATATGGGTACGCCGACGTAACCTTACCTGATATCGAATTTATCAGTGACACTATCAAAGGCGCGGGCATTGCCGGGGAAGTTGATTTGGGTGTACTCGGGCAAACAAAGGCAATGAATATGTCCATTAAATGGAATACCATTGATAAAGATGTGACCGACCTTGCTAGTCAAAAGGTTCATGATATCGAAATTCGTGGCGCACAACAATTATACGACTCTGCTAAAGGCGAATTAGTACCTGAAGCAGTTAGTGTATACGCAAAAGTTATGCCGAAGAAAATTGGTCTTGGCAAGTTTGAACAGGCAAGTAAAACTGATACTTCTACAGAGTTTGAAATTGTGTATTTCAAAATGACTGTAGGAGGTAAAACTCGTACTGAAATTGATAAATTCAACTATGTTTGTGTAATCAACGGCGTTGATTACTTGGCATCCGTAAGGGAGGCATTAGGTAAATAATGGTTACATACGATCGCGAAAAGCTGGCAGAAGGCTTAAATAATTTAACTGGGTTTGACTTCACAAAGGCGGAACTTCGTGTCCGCCGTGAAGGCGATATGACTCCAGACGTTACATTTTCTAAAAGATTCCAAGCCGAAGTAGCGGCTATAGCTCTAAAGGAAAGTGCTAAAGTATTAATGACACTCCCTATCTCTGAATTCACAGAAATGTGTGCAGAGGTAAGTGTTTTTTTACTACGTGGTTCGGTAGAGAAAATGGGCCTTCTCCCGGACAGCAATGCAGACGAATTGCCCTCCGACTCAGAGAATGCGGAGGCATAAACTTTTGGATGTCTACTCCGATTGTTGAAATAGCCGATTGGATGGATGATTTAGAATTTGTTCTTGAAGATGAAAAGCGCTTGAGGGAAGAAGAGGACTAATCCATCAAGCGCTTTTTGCGCATACAAATTTAAAAGAAAGGAGGAACTATGGCAGGTAAAGTATTCGAAATCGCCTTTGCTATAAACGGTGCTTTGGCCCAAAGCTTTAAAACATCTATGCAACAGGCCAAAGGAACGTTGACACAGTACGGTTCTAAAATGAATGAACTGAAGACGCAACAAAAGGCATTGGATTCCGCACTAAAGCAAGGTGTTATTTCGATGGACTCCTATCGGAACGCAACTGCAAGAGTTGGCAAGGAACTGGAACAAACTGCTGCTAAAGATGCTAAATTACGAAAAGCTATGCAGAATAAAATTGCTGCAGATGTTAACGCTAAAAGTGCGCGTAGCGATTTAGGTAGTACAATGGCTACTACCGCGGTAATGGCCGCCCCTCTCGTTGGAATGTTATCTAAAGCTGCAGATTTTGAGGCGGTAATGTCTAAAGTTAAAGCAATCACTGTATCTGACGATAAAGCTATGCAACAGTTGACGGCTACTGCTCGTGAACTCGGCGAAAAGACAATGTTCTCCGCAACGCAAGCAGGCGAAGCTATGACATACCTAGGTATGGCAGGTTGGAACTCCCAACAAATCATGGCAGGTATGCCCGGGCTTTTGAATTTAGCGGCAGCAAGTGGCACAGACCTTGCACGTACGGCTGATATTGTATCTGACGACCTTACCGCATTCGGATTGGGTGCAGAACATGCAGGGCATATGGCTGACGTATTTGCTAAGACATCGACCAAGACAAACACAAATGTTGAGATGCTTGGCGAAACGATGAAGTATGCTGCACCAGTAGCCCATGCTTTCGGTGCAAGCTTAGAAGAAACCGCAGCACTTACAGGTATTATGGCCAACAGTGGTATTAAGGCATCTGCTGCAGGTACTGCATTGCGTTCAGGCTTCTTGCGATTAGCAGGTACTTCCGCTAAATCGACTAAAGCGATTGAGGAAATGGGGCTATCATTAAGTGAGGCTACAGCTCAGCAAGAAGAAGCAAGAGCGGCCTTAGCAAGTTTAGGCATTGCTATGGATGATACAGATGGACCTCGTAAGATGGGCGCAATCGTTCGCGACTTAGCGGATAAAACAAAAGATATGAGTAAGGAGCAAAAACTAGCTACACTTGCGACTATCTTTGGTACAAATGCCGCATCAGCTTGGGTATCTGTTATTGATCAAGGTCCTGACGCACTCGATAATCTAACAAAAGAGCTTGAAAACAGTGACGGAGCCGCTGCTGCTATGGCCGAGACCATGCAAAATAATGCAAGAGGCGCAATGGTTAGATTACAATCAGCGTCCGAGTCGGTGGCTATTTCTATTGGTAGTACGATGTTACCGACACTTGCAGAGTTGGGAGATTCTCTAGCCAATGAAGCCGCATATGTATCTAAAGTAGCAAGTGAGCATCCAGAGCTTACTGAAGCAATCATCAAAACAAGTTTTGCTGTAATGGGGATGGTAATTGCGTATAAAACAATCAGAGCTGTTTACTATAGCGTAATGGCGGCGCACGCTGCCTACAAGCTTATGATGGAATCCGAACGTGTGGCGACTATGCGTAATGTGATTGCATCGGGCATCCATAGAGCGAGTATGATAGCAAGTAGTATTGCAATGTATGCAACCGCGGCTGCGCAATGGGCGTTGAATGCAGCAATGAGCGCCAACCCAATAGGAATTGTAATTATTGCCATAGTAGCTTTAATAGCCGCATTTGTTTGGTTAGGTACACATTTTCAAGCAGTATCTGAGTTCTGTACTTCAATGTGGGAATCCCCAACAGCGGCAATTATCGCATTCATGATGGGGCCTATAGGTTGGCTCATTTATGCAGCAATGGGCTTAATTGCTAACTGGGACCAAGTGAAAGCCTGGTTCACGTTATTGTGGGAAGATCCCAAGGCTGCACTTAGCCAATTCTATGATTGGGTTATGAGCAAACTTGGGGGCCTATTTGATTGGATTAGTGAAAAATGGGAATGGGTTAGGTCTATTTTTAGTAAGCCAATCCAGGCAAGAGTAGAAGGTTCTGCGACGGCTAATGGGCAATCTATCCAGCATAATGCAAAAGGTGGTATTTATGGCAAAGGGGCATTCCTTACTACGTTTGCCGAAGAATCTGATGAAGCTGCAATTCCTATTAATGGTACCCCAAGGGCCGAGGCGTTATGGCGACAAACTGGTGCTATGATGGGACTTTTGCCTGGTGAAGGTAATTCCGTAATTTCTGTATCTGCGCCAATCAACATTACTGTTAATGGTAGTGCGGATGCGAGTGCAGTACAACAAATTAAAAGTGCTGTAGGCGGAGCGATGGATGATCTAGAAGCACGGCTTGCTGAAATCCAAAACAGGAAAGGGCGTGTAAGCTATGCCTAGTAATTTACGCAACGTTACTGTCAAACTGCAGTATGAACATAAGGACATCACTCAAGACCTGGTTCCTTATTTAAAGGACTTTAGCTTTAACGACGTAATGTCGGGAGAAGCTGACGATATATCAATCACCCTGCACGATATAGATGAGCTTTGGATATCTGACTGGTTCCCTGAAAAAGGGGCGAAGTTAATCGCATCAATCGTATTCCACAATTGGAATGAACTCGGTGACGAGATTGAGATGAAATGCGGACAATTTGAGATTGATGAGATTACTTGCAAAAATCCACCTCACGAAGTCACTATAGGGGCGGTTAGTGTTCCAGATGAATCGAAATTAAGAGGAGAACTGAAGAGTAGGTCTTGGGAGAAGACAACTTTAAAAGCTGTTGCGGACGAGCTCGCAAAAGGCGCGGGCCTCGAATTGTTCTACGATACGCCAGAAACAATAAATTTAGATCGAGTTGAACAATCGGACCAGTCAGATTTAGAGTTCTTGATGAAGGTCTGTAAGGATAATGGATTGGCATTAAAGGTTTCTGATAAGCAGGTGATTGTTTTTGACGAGACAAAGTATGAACTGGAAAAAGTAGTTGCAACGCTAATCAAAGGGCCCATGCCTACAGAGCTTACGGAAGAACAAATTAAGGAGCTAGGGGAGATTATCCCTTACCATGGTAGCTACTCGTTGAAGTCCTCGTTGAAGGATATCTATTGGGGCTGTCACGTGAAACATAAGAGCACGAAGCAAAAAAGCAATGTTGAATATACGTTCAAAGATCCAAACAAAACACAAGGCAAAATATTGCAAGTTAACCAAGGCTGTGAGACTCAGGCGGAAGCTGAACGCTTGGCCAAGAAAAAACTACGCGAAAAGAACAAAAATGAAATTACTGGTTCTATCGCACTACTAGGTCATATTGCGTTAGCGGCATCTGCCACAATCAATTTAAAAGGATTCGGTAAATTCGACGGTAAGTATATCATTAGCAAATGCTCCCATAAGGTAGGGGGCGGATATACACAAAGCCTAGATATAAGGAGGTGCTTAGATGGATATTAGTGTTGCCTTAAAAAATTTAATTCGCGACGGAATCGTATCGAGTACGGATCCCTCTACAATGACTGCAAGGGTCACATTTCCGGACCGGGACGATTTAGTATCGTATCCACTCGAAGTACTTTCGCACGGGTCACAAGACAATAAACACTACTGGATGCCAGGGGTTGGTGAACAGGTATTGTGTTTGTTTCTACCGCAAAATAATAATTTGTCACAGGGCTATATTTTAGGCACCACTTATAATGCCAAGGATAGGCCCTCTTTTAATGGCCAAAATATTCATGGCATCAAATTTGCGGACGGCTCGACCGTCTCCTATGATGCGGACGGAGGAGGTCTTGTTATTAATTGTACTGGTAATTTAACTATAAACGCTCCTTCAGGGGATGTAGTGGTTAACGGAATTAGTTTGGTGTCTCACACGCATGGTGGCGTCGTTCCAGGTGGCGGAAGCACAGGAACGCCGAATTGATAGGAGGTGAGTAACATATCATTATTTAGTAAATTAGGTAACTACAAACAGAACCTTAATTCGCAAGGATTAAAGAATTTACAAAATACGCAATTAGGAGATGTAGCTTACTCTCGCCTATCTAATTTAGCCGATAAGTTTGGCATGGGCGGATACTTACCGCAACGCCAATTAGGGAGCTTTGGGAAGATAGTGTTTGTTGCATCCTCGCATACGGTGCGTACGTTCGATTCATTGGCTCGAAATATCAACGCACGAACAGCGTCTCACGAAATCATAGGGCAAAAGCCAATACTTGAATTCTTGGGGCCTGATGCGGACGATATCACATTTACGATGAACTTTAATAAGTTATTGGGCGTTGATCCTTTAAAAGAAATTGAGGAAGTGGCCAAGATGTGCCAAGAAGGTCAAGCTGAGCAGTTGATTATTAACGGTAAGCCCTTTAGTGAACACAAATTACTGATTACCAGTATAAGCGCAGCTATGAATACGATTGATAATCGAGGTAATGTATTATCTGCGTCCATCAATGTAACGCTGAAGGAAGCCACAGATATTCCTAAAGTTGTAATCACACCTAAACAAGGAGGCGGTACAAATGCAAATTGACGTGAGCGCTCGTCTTGAAGGTATTGATTTTGCACCTAAGGATATCCTTACAGAAATTATTCAAAATGTACGAACCATTATTTCAACAACGCAATTTTCTGTACCACTTGATAGGCGATTTGGTATTGATGGTACTGTCATCGATTTACCTTTACCGGTAGCAATGGCCAGAATATCTGCAGAGGTGATTCGTGCAATTACCGAATATGAACCACGATGCAGAGTTGTTTCAGTTGACTTCGAGGAAACGATTACGACTGATGCAGAAGAAGGGCGATTGACGCCTAAGGTATCGATTGCAATCAAAGATGAATGGCTAGAAAGGATAGGTGCCTATGAAGCAGTATAGAACTATCCAAGGCGATATGTGGGACGGTATAGCCTTTAAAGTGTATGGCAGTGAAGCGTATATGAATGTGTTACTAGAGGCTAATCAAGAGTACGCCCATTATGTTATTCTTCCTGCTAATCTTATTTTGAAATGTCCTGACGCAAATATAAGGGCGGCTATTAATTTACCACCGTGGAGGCGATAATAATGAATTTACCTGAAATTAACTTTGTCACGACGGACAAAGATGCCGTCGAAAAGGAAATATTCGCCCTCTACACTTCCGTAACTGGGCGAACACTAACACCGGCAGACCCAATCCGGTTGTTTTTATTAGTAATTACTAATATAGTCATTCTGCTACTTAATCGGATTAATGATACCGGCAAGCAAAATTTATTGGTGTATGCAAGGGGCGACAACCTAGACCATATAGGCATTGCATTAGGAGTGGAACGTTTACAAGCTACAGGTGCAGTTACCACAATGAAGTTAACCGCATCAATGGCAAGACCAGAGGGAATTGCGATTCCTAAAGGCACACGATTTACTTCAGGAGATGGTGCATTTTTTGCACTAACTGAACCTTACTATCTGTCAGCTACGCAAACAACAATAAGTGTAAAAGCGGTATGCACAGAAGCTTCAGCTAAAGGAAATGGCTACCCGGTGGGGTCGATTACCACCCTTGTAGATCCAATCCCATATATTGCAAGTGTAACTAATATTACAATCTCTGAAGGCGGTGCTGATACGGAAACAGACGATGCATTCCGTGAACGTATTAGGGAGGCCCCTGAAAGCTTCTCTTGTGCAGGTGCAGAAGGGGCTTACGAATTTTTTACTAAAAAAGCCTCTGCTCTAATCAGTTCCGTAAAAGTAGTGTCGCCTAAACCAGGTGATGTGGTTGTATACCCAGGCCTTGTATCTGGTGAAATAGCAAAGGAAGAAATCCTCAAATTAGTGGAAACCGCACTTACTGATAAGAAGGTGCGTCCACTTACTGATAATGTATCAGTAAAAGCTCCCGTCGCTAAAAATTATAGTATAGCATTGCAGTATTATATTGATTCTGATAATTCGTATTATGCGGATACAATTAAAACTCGTGTTGATGAAGCTGTCACAGATTACATAAAATGGCAATCTGCAAAAGTGGGTCGTGATATTATACCGTCTGAATTAATTCGTCGAGTTATGGAGGCGGGGGCCAAACGTGTTACCGTAACTTCGCCTACTTTCACAGTTATTAAAGACGGACGTAAAGAGGATGGTTATCAAGTTGAGTTAGCGCAATGTACTGGAAAGACAATTACCTATGGGGGTGTGGAGCATGAATAATCTCTATGATTTTAATTTAAAAGATACGTTGCCTAGCTCGATTGCTAGCGATACAAAAGTCCAAGCCCTTGCAGAAGTCGTTACATTACGGCTTATCGACCTTATGCCAATGGTCGATAAGTTAGCTATACTATCTCATTTAAACGAGTTAAGCACCCCTATTTTAGATGAGGTAGCGTGGCATTTACACGTTGATTTTTACGACGAAGCGGCAACTAGGGAACAAAAAATTAAGCTAATTCTTAATTCTATTACCTGGCACAGGAGAAAAGGGACAGTTGGATTAGTAGAAGAAGCTATAGGTGAATTATATTCGGAATGTGAAGTCATCGAAAATTGGAATTACGAAGGCGGTCAACCTTACCATTTTAAATTACAAATGACTGGGTATATGATGACTCCTAATATTCGTGAAAGAGTATTGCGAATATTAGATTTCGTTAAGAATAAGAGGTCGTGGCTGGATAGTATAGAATATGTGCACAAAATAAACTCTGAAGGTGTCTATATTGGCGGCGTAACCACTTCGGCAGGGAATGCCGTGATTGAGCCTTCCCTGAAAATCACTATAGAGCCGCAGATTCAGAAAGTTTATATAGGTGGTGCAGCTACTACTTATCAAATTATTCATGTTTAGGAGGTACAAATGGCAAAATACCCTGCTGTCATTACAACAATGGCAGGTACTAATGCAACAGCGGAAGCTAACGCAAGCAAGCAGGCTTTAATTTTTACTAAAATTGTAATTGGCGCAGGTGATCCCCCTGCATCAATTGCTCGTGCTACAGGTTTAACTGATAAACGATTAGAGTTGGCTATTACTAAAAGCACTAAGTCCGGTGACGGACAATTTACAGTTCAAGCTTCTTTATCGAACGCAAATTTAGGAACTGGTTTCTATGCACGTGAAATTGGATTGATGGCCAAAGTAGGCGAATCTGGACGAGAGATTCTTTTCTCTTACACGAATGGTGGTAGTTATGTGGACTATATCCCAGATAAGACTACGCCTATGGACAGCTATACATTCACTATTACAACAGTGATCGGGAATGCCGAAAAAGTACAAGCTATTGTACAGGACAACGGATATGCAACAATTCATGATTTAGAGGAGCACAATAAATCGGCTAATGCACATCGAGCTGAGTTCGATAAGAAACTTGATGTAAACTCTAGACAGTATGTGAAAACGATTGCTAAACATAATCAAGGCTTGCAAGTAACAAAAGGTGATGATTCGCAAGAAATTATTAACTTTATTACAGGTAACTATAATGATACTGATACTAATAAAGTTCTTAATCTAGGAACTCTCAAAGGGTTACTAGGGCAAGGTGCTATTGTTGCTTCTAAGTTAGACCGTGATAATGGATATGTGAAATTTGCCAACGGCTTTATTATCCAATGGGGTTTAACTTGGTTTGAAAATCAAAATACTTATAAGGACGTTGTATTGCCTATTAATTGCAACGTACTAATCGCAATAGCTACAGATGATTTGTCTGACGTTACTACTCGTGGTGATGAATGCTTTATAACTTGGAATAGTGGTTATTCTGCTAACAATAGAACTTCAATTCGCTTTTTAACTAATCGTGGTAATGCTGGCAACTTCGCATGGTGTTGCGTTGGTAAAGCGTAGAAAGGGAAACACATGAATCAATATGTATTTGTACTAGATGCACAAGGTAAACGTATTACCTCATTTGTTGATAATTTAGTTAGCAAAGATGAATTAATGGCAACTGCTAAACAAGGATATCCTAATGCGGCTGATTATGTTTATTCCGCAGATGGCGACAGTATGTTAGATGAATTTATGAGCGGTAAATTGTATGTAGATGGTCAATTTGTATCTGCTCCAGTTTATGAATTAACAAAAGCCGAGAAAATTGCGGAGATTCGTGCATATTACAATGGGCGATTTGAAACGTTAGACCAAGCGCTGATACGTAGACGCCTAGCAAACGGCGACATAAGCGATTTGCAAGAACAGTTTAAGAAAATCAATGTGGAAATGATTGCTAAGATTAAGGCGGTGAAATAACTATGGCAGATATTAAAAGCGATGTCCCAGTAATGCATTTCTGTGAATTCTGTTGGGCTACTTTAAATAATGATGGCACCTGCCCAACAGAAGGATGTATTCATAATGATCTAATGGATTTAGAAGTTGGTGAAGATAATGACGCCGGTCAAGCATAATCTATCAGCTATTAATGGCGAGTTCATCACCTTAACGATTGGATATAACAGCTTAGTAGAGCCAGAGGATTTGTTTGCATGTATAAGACAGTCTACTTATGATGAATGGTATAGAGCCAAATTCAATATTATAGTGTCAAAGGATAATTTAGCAGCAGGCGAACGTTGTAGAATTATCCTTTCTTTGGATACAAAAGAACTTCTTGACGGCCGATACGTGTGGGATTTATTTGTTTGGGCAGACGGTAGACCTGTTAAATGCCTCGTTAAAGGTCAATTAACCATTCTTGAAGGCGTCAGCAATAGAGGTAAATAATATGGATGATATTAACATTTACGCCGGCGAAGGGGATACGGTAGTCATTGAAGGTCACACCCAAATAATCAAAATGAAAGGCCCAAAAGGCGATGCGGGGCCGCCTGGACCTAAAGGAGAACCAGGTGAGCCTGGTAAAAATGGTGCAGATGGTATGAGAGGAGAACAAGGCCCTCCGGGCCCTAAGGGTGAACCATTGCGCTTTGAAGATTTGACCGAAAGCCAAAAGCAGCAACTCAAAGGAGAAAAAGGAGACCGAGGCGAGAAAGGTCAAAAAGGGGATCCAGGAGAACCTGGACCTATAGGATTAACAGGCCCAGCGCCTGACACTTCAGAGTTCATTGTTAAAGATGAATTGGAACAAATTATTATCGAATTACGAAAAATTAATGGAGGAAATTAACTATGGCAAGACCGAAGCAAGCAATTATTGGAGATTTGATGTCAGAACTAGATAAGTTCGGTGGACATATCACTCAAATTAGAGACGCTATCCGATCAAAAGGAGTAACATCCGAAGGTAAATTATTCAAGTTTGCAGAAGAAATCAACCGCATTGAGCCTGCTAGCACTTATGGATATATCCTTGATGCGGTAAAAGGTGCATATAGTAAAGGCTATTCTGATAGTGAGATTGTTGGGATTATTAACAATTTAGCAAATAAGAATCAACCACCTCAACCACAACCAGGTCCGAACCCTGCACCTACTTTTGATGCAGCAACTGCTACCGAGATTCCAGCTAGACAGTTCTATGGGCGTAGTGATTTAGAGGGTGAACTTACATGCCCTAATGTGGTTAAAGTAGGTGCGGAAGCGTTTATAGGTTGCGAATATTCTGTAGTGAAATTACCGAAAGCTACTGAAATTGACAAAGAAGCCTTTAAGTTTTCTCAAATTAAAGTGTTGAGTATTCCAAACTTTGTTTGGAAAGATAGCAACTTGGATTTAAGGGGTGTATATGAAAATAAATATGGTCTTAATAAAATTGTTGTAGCTGATGAATCTGTTCCACCTAGTGATATATCTCTCAATAAAGTTGATTTTGAAGTCTATAACCATGATGAAACTAAGAAATGGGATATATACAGAAATGTGTGGAAACCAGTATGATGCTTTATTTAGTAAGGGGATAATTATGTGGACATGGCAATTTGAACTTAACGACATACTAACAACGTTGACTATAGTTAGTATAGTCGCAGGTCTTACCTATAAAGTATTGGTTATTCCATTATTGGAAAAGCGTGATTTACAACACTTACAAGATACGTTGGTCTTTCAAGAAAAGATGGGGGTTCTAACAGAAACCCTCAATGACTTGAAGAATGAAATTAAGTTATCTCGTGAAGAACGTGTAAAAGCATATACAGAACACGTGAAACTAGCCACAAGGGTAAAAGGAATGGAGTCGCGTATAGATGAGTTAAAGGAGGAATTTCATGAACATACCGCCAAAGCTCATTAATTTATTAAAAAAATCATATCAATCTGTTAGGGTGGCCAACTTCCACCCTACAGGGGTTCTTGCTACAAGGGCACTAGTACTGACAATGCTAGTGCCTATTTTATTGGTGATTACTCAATACATCATGGCTTTTATTAGCGGTTATGTATCTGATGATGCTAATAAGATAATTAGTGTTGGTATTAATATCATAGATCATATATTTATCCCATCTGTTCTTACAGCGCTTGTTGGCTTTTTAGCGCTATGGATAGATAAAGACCATAATGGCATCCCTGATAAGTTAGAGGAGAAGAATGCATTACCCTTGAACCGACCTAGTATACAACAATTAGCAGATGATATTAACCATGACGAGAGGGGGAAATAAATGTTTAGACAAATTACAATGGACGAGTTAAAGTCCTTAGCGCTCAGTGCACATGGCCAAATTGAAAAGGCGTACTACCATTGGACAGGCGTCAAAGGCGGTAAGCACTTTACGGATTATCATATCAACATCGACCGAGCAGGCTTGATGTGGACGGATATGGAGGCTTTAACAGATTATAAGGAACATACCTACATGCGCAACAGTAACGCCGTAGGTATAGCCATTGAAGCGTGTTGGGATGCCGTTAGTGAAAACAATTTAGGTAGCGAACCACCAACAAAAGCGCAGTTGGTTACGATGACACAAATTATGGCAGTGCTTACAATCAATGCAGGTGTACCACTTGACATACAACATCAAATGACACACGCGGAAGCAGCAGATAATAAGGACGGCCTAGACCTCTATTATTTAGATCCGACTGGGTACCCAAATAACACATACGGCCCAGACTCCAACGTTGACCGATGGGACCTCTTAGTGTGCCATGAGGGCGACGAACGATGGAGCGGTGGAGATTGGTTACGTGGCACCGCTCGATGGTGGGGCGCTCAGTGGGGCAGTACTATTTAGGAAGGAGTTACTATGTATGAAACTATCAAAAACAGAATTATTTCTTCATTTACTAAAAATCGCATTGTTATTGGTGTTTTTAGTATTATCCTCATCTATTTCGCATGCAGCCTCATCGGAGCATACCTCGACACAAGAGCCGACTATCAGCGTACCCGTGAGCAGTTGGAACGAACTCAAAGGGCGCTTGATGAAAGCAGAAAGCTCAATCAACAACTCCGAGAAAGCATTGCAGCAAGCCAACAGCTTAACCGCGACGCAGGGAACAGCATTAACAGAATTGAAGATTATCAACGAAGAACGGACGAAGGAATTGAACGCGCTCAAAGCAATCAACGAGAAACAGGGGCAAGAATTAACGAAAGCATCCAATCTCTTGACAACGCAAGAAGCGAAATTGAACGAAGCCTCGACCTCATTAGACGAATTGAAGAACGAAATCAAGAACAATAGACGCACAGAGCAACGCCTAAGACGTCAACGTGATACATGGGCCGCTAGTGGTGTATTGGCTTTTATTGTTGGCGCAGTTGGCGCTATTCGATGAAATCGAGGTGATCCAAACATCTCCCTACCATACGAGGGCGGACGTATGGATTAGTGCTAATAATACAAGAGACCTTACTGGGAATATATCCTGGTAAGGTCTTTTTTTGTTTATAAGTAATAATTGCAGATAAAATAAAATTATGGTGTAATTAGGGTAATAATAGGAGGTGGGAGTAATGCTGAAAGTATTTTATAAAGACCCACATTTTATGAGGGACGCAGTAATTGTAGATAACTACGCTGCTGCATGGGATATAATATGCTCCATGCAGGAGAGGCTAGTGCAAGGCATACTTCTTGTTGGCAGAGAGACATGGGAGGACCTTAGATTGGCCGAGCATTTCCCAAATTTTGTTTGGGCAGACGATGTAAAGGCGGTATATGTTAATAGTGATAAAACTTTAATAATTGCTGCTCCGTCAAAGTATAACCGAGCCAACGTTTTAAAGCTCATTAAGGTCTTTGGGCTCCACTATTCTATCCGAGAAATATAAATGTGAGCGTGTTAAATTCTGTTTAAAACTAAAACGGTTGCTTAACTGCTGCTCAACCCAAAATGCATAAAATTCAGTAATGACGTGGATAGATGGCACTTTTGAATAATTTCCGCTGAATAAGAACGCAAACGTAGAAAGCCAGTAAACATAAGTGTTTACTGGCTTTTTTATTTTTCAAAATTGGCTGAAATCGCTACATTTTGTCTGCGTTGCTCAACCGTTGCTCACCTTTTATGAGGGCTTCACCATAAGGCAATCGGTTAACCGCATCAATATATTGTTGTAGGGTTTTGTGAGTGTAAACTTCCTGGGTGATATTATCTTTACTAGAATGGCCGACAATCCGTTTGATTATAATTTCATCAATCCCAATATTACTAGCTAAGGAGATAAAAGTATGACGTGTATCATGTGGTTTATGTTCTCCTAAATTAAGATTTTGGCACATACGCTGCATTTCTCTTCTGTAGGTGTCTTTATGTATGACCTTATCCAAAAGGCACGTTACACGCTTAAATTTGGCTTGCTGATACAATTCTTTAATGAAAGGGTATATACATTCTGCAATAGGGATACATCTATCTTTGCCTGCCTCAGTTTTAGAACCGCCTATCATGTAACGCTCTTTCAAATGGATATTATCAAGCTTTATAGTCTGTAATTCATTTAGTCTGAGCCCCGTATAAGCGTAGATTAAAGTTAGCTTGATGATTATATCATCGGAGTGTTGCCAAAGGACGTAGAGGGCTGAATTTGAAAAGATGTTAGCCTTCTTGATTGGAGTAGCGTTTTTGTTAATTATAATATCAGAAAAGTAGTTCCTAGGAATGTTTACAAATTTATCATAAGCCACTTCCGATTTTGATGGAGCCTTCGCTTCTTGCGTTTGAGATGTACTTGGCTTCGATTCTGAGCTTTGGTTAGAATCGTGACCGCAGGCATAGGATAATCCGATAAATACAACAACAGCTAATAAGAGTCCTTTTTTCTTAGTCATTTTTAAAATCTCCCTTTTAAAAAATATATACTAACGCCAAATGGCGCAAGTTAACCAAATTTAAAGAATCAGTAATTTATAATTTCCCTGTGTACTTACTAAAGTATATTAAATGAAACGGATCTAGCGATACCGATTAACGGGGATGCCGTGTCGAGCATATTAAAAGGATAATAAATAGGATCAACAGCATTATTAAAGGCCCCTGGTACATATGTGATTATACCTGATAAATCTGGAGCATAATAAAACAACCTTAATACTACGTATGGAGCCATTATCTCTCCTTTATTATTAACTGCTTGAATAGCTAATAATGTCTTATGCGGGAATAAAACTTCATTATCAGCAGGAGCCGAGACAAAGACGCTGTCGCCTTGTTGGATTCGAGGCGCAAGAGCATTATCCGCAACAGAAAAAGGAGTAAGACCCGCTTCTTTTTCGATGGAAAATTTTATTGCTTTATATTCTGCGGGCTGTACAACCGTAGGTGCAGCGTTGCCAAAAAAGGCGGTTCCGTGGGCACTGTTATTCCTTATATGTCTATCATCCTCCCAGCCCATTAGGTAGGCAGGAGATACTCCATAAATACCTGCTAAATCTTCTATTTTGTTAGAAGGTATATTGGTAACGATACCATTCTCATATTTGAATAGCGTTTGCCGCGACGTACCAATTTTTTTTAGCTACTTCATCTAGTGTGAGTTTTTTATTTTCTCGTAAAGATTTTAATTTATTGCCTATTGTATTATCCATGGCGTAAATCCCTCTAAATTTTAATTGAAAATGTAAATAATAAACGTAATGTTATATTAACATAAAATAACCTTAAAATCAACAAAAATGTAAATTTAAGTTACAAAAATATCTTTACAAGTTTCAATTATGGTGATAATATGACCATAGAAGATGAAGAAAGGAGGCGACTAAAAGTGGTTAACTCTAACGCCTTAAAAGGTCTGATTGTTACGAAAGGCCTTACACAAAAACAGGTTGCGAAGAAATTAAAGATGACTCCTAAAACTTTTTCGATAAAGTTGAAAAAAGGTGTTTTTGGATCTGATGAAATTGAAAAGATGATTGACTTACTAGATATATCAGATCCGGTAGCAATTTTTTTTGCGCAAGATGTATCTTAAAAAGATATTTTTGTATCTTTCATAAGTTTTAACAAGTTACATTTTTTTTCTATTATATATCCGAAAAGGTTATCAATCAATAGGAGGCCATTGTTATGAAACAATTCGCAATCAGAATGTTCGGCGAATCTATTAAAGAGCGTATGAACGAGTTAGGTATGACGAAGACTGATCTGATTAAGAAGGCTGAAATATCCAGGGATACATTAAATCGAGCTATCAGCGGAAGGTCGGTGCAAATGTCGACAGTCGCTGGTATCTGTTATGCGTTATGTGTCGATGATAGGGAGAGCACGGACTTTTGGGAAACCGATTACTACAACCCTAAATTGGATAGGCGATGAACAGGAGGCGAGTGTAATGCAAAAGCGTGATATTCAAACAATTATAAGTGTCTGTCTTTGGATGTTAACTCTTAGCCTATCTGCGGCAATCAGTATTTTCATCATCATAGTGGCGGCAATCACCGCCTATCGATGGTAGGAAGGAGTTACCTGTGATCACGAAAACTATTGCTGTGAGCCAAATGGCCACAGTCTTGGGGTGGACATTAACCGCAGTTCGGGAATGCATCGCAAGAGATAAATTCCCATTTGCGCAGTGTTGGCAAACAGAAGGTAAAAAAGGTAGAACCTTCTCCATTGATAAAGAGGGGTTCCGGTTCTACCTAGCTAGTACTCTTGGCTGGTCTGAAGACAAAATCAATGAAGCATTTAAGGAGGCATTCATCGTATGAGTAAAGTAATTTATGCAGTGCGTATTATCGCTGCAATTCTAGTGGTCGGAACAGTTGGATCCGTTGATATAGACCGCATAGATTTGTGGACTGGGATTTGCCAGGGTCTGCTAGGTATTACTCTTTGGATGCTAGCAGGCTACTGGCAGGAAGAAGTAAAAGAGTATGGCAAAAGATAAGTTTTGCAAGGTGTGCAATAAAAAGATTAAAAGTCCTTACACAAATTGGTCTTACTTAACCGGTGAGCCACGTATTGTGTGCGACAACTGCAAAGAAATACATCCAATCGTAAACAGAGGAAACAGAAATGACAGATCAAGAAATTCTGTACAACGCTTACAACGATAGCGGAGGGCAAACAAATGAAGAAGTAATGACTTTGTTAGGGTGGTCGAATGATAAAGTCCGTAATATCAAAGCAAAATTGAAGATACGGGGGTTTATCGATTACACCTTTGGCTCAGCCGTTAAAATCCTTAAACCATATCGGGAGATAGTAGACACTCCTGAAACGTTTAAGGCTCAAATATACCGCGAAATGCTTGAGGTCTACATGGAAGACTTTAGAACGCAAGATACGTTCAAGGACAGACTTCTAGTAGGGCAAGAGATTCGTATGATTCTTAAATGCGTATAAGGAGATTGATATGCCAAAAGTAAACATTACAAAATCAGCAGTTCGTGCCTTTGTCCGAAGCGAATATTTGAAAAAGCATGAGCCTTTGAGAAGCGCACGAAAAGAAGCTCTGCGAAATGCTATAGAAGCAAGTCCTCTATTTATAGATTTTAAAAATATAATGGCCTCTGCAGAATCGGTTGCAAGTGCGTTAGAAAAAGCCGGATACGGCTCAGAATTCAGGCAAAATCTTGTCTCTTGTGAAAAGGCATTAAATCGTACAATAAACAATTTGTACACAGCACATATGAGTGAACCAAAAGATGAGATTAGTAAATTATATGCAATTGCAAAACCGTATGATGAAAAACTTGACGCGCTAGAGAAAGCTTATCAATCAGCGAATCGTGCCATCGATAACGCCCCTGGTGGTAAAGCAGCTGCTGATGTTTTAAAAATATCAGGTCTAGATTATTACACATGGGAAAATAGGCAGCCGGAGATGGTGCTTGATTTAAGCGCTTTGAAAGGTGGTGATTAGATTGCGAGACTGTAACAAATGCCAAAATAAAGAGTACTGCATTCCTGATGAATGCGAGGATTTGGGCATGAAAAATGAGCCTGATGATGCGGCAACATCAACAAGCTCAAATTAGAAAAATAATATTCTACGTTAATTATATCACAGAAGGGAAACAGAACAATGTTAGAGTTAAAAATCACAGTAGAAACAGCTAAGGATTTAAACCAAGAAATCAAGAACCTTTATAAAGCTATTGTAGGTTCTTCTATAGATAAAGCCGATGCTATCGACCAGGCTAAGGAAGAAATTAAAGCTAAAAAAACAAAAACTACTAAAGTAGAAACACCAGCTAAGCAGGAACCAGTGAAAGATGAACCTGCTAAGGAAGAAAAGCAGACCGTCCCAAGTCTTGAAAAAACTCGTGAAGCAGTGAAAGATGTGATGGCCAAAGCTGCGGACAAGACGCAAGCTAAAACAGAATTTAAAGCTTTCTTGGATAGCATCGGGGCTGAAAAGGTAACATCTGCTACCGATGAGCAACGCATCCAAATCATGGGATGGGTGAACAGCCGTGGCTAAGAAACACGCTTTACTCGGTGCCTCGAGTAGCGCCAGGTGGCTTGTATGTACTCCTTCAGCAAGATTGGAGGCGATGTTCCCAGATGAACAATCGCCCTATGCTGCAGAAGGTACTGTGGCGCATGACCTGGCAGAATCAATCTTACGGCATAAGTTAGAGGGCAAAAAAGCCCCTAAACTAGATGACTACTCCACTGAAATGGTGGAGGCAGTCACCCGGTATGTAGACATCTGCGAAGAAAAGGTAAACGAAGCACGTGCTCGTTCCACTGATGCGGAAGTCATGATTGAAGCAAAGCTCGACTTCTCTCGTTGGGTACCGGAGGGCTTCGGTACCGGCGATATGGTTATCGTAGCTGATGGCATCCTGGAAGTGATTGACCTTAAGTATGGTAAAGGTGTTCCTGTTAGTGCCGTCGAGAATACACAAATGCGGTTATACGCATTAGGAGCTTACGACGTTAACGAGTACTTATATGATATCAAGTCGGTTCGTATGACAATCGTTCAGCCTAGACTCGATAGCGTATCTACTGATGAATTATCTGTAGAAGAACTCCTCGATTGGGGTGATGAAGTCAAACCAATTGCACAACAGGCTTGGAACGGACAAGGCGAATGTACACCTTGCGACTATTGTAATTTCTGTAAAGCAAGACACACCTGCAGGGCATTAGCAGATACTTGCCTTGCTACCTTCTATAAAGATGGTGGTAAGCTCAATCAGTTGCTCACCGACCAAGAAGTATCTGACATCCTAGCAATGAAGGACTTAATCACAAAATGGATTAAAGGTGTTTACGACTTTGCTTATGAAAAAGCATTATCCGGCGAGAAACAATGGCCTGGCTATAAATTAGTAGAAGGTACATCAAGACGTACTATCACAGATCCAGATGCTGCGGCCAAGACGTTACTCGATAACGGCTACAAGGAAGAGGACATCTTCAAGCCTCGTGAACTCGAAGGTATTACTAACCTGCAAAAGGTTCTTGGTAAAAAGGGCGTCGCTGAATACCTAGAAGCGTATATCGACAAGCCTGAAGGCAAGCCTACTCTGGTACCGGAAAGCGATAAACGCCCTGCGATTAATACCGCGGAAACAATGGCAAATGAATTTGACGACGAGGTGTAATCATGCGTGTCGTAACAGTAAAAGCAATTGCCAAAGAGCTCCACGAACGAGGTCACTACCTCGACGAGCTCTACCAAATTACTATTGCATATGCTACTAGCTTGCATACACGTCGCTGCGCAGTAGAGGCTGAGTGTGAGGCAATAGAACAATATTATCGAGATGAATTAGACCTAGATAAATATTCTTGGGAAGAAGACGACAAATGGATTCAACTGGATGAAGAAAGGTCTGACATCGAAGATGAACTAGATGAATTATTTAATACTGTTATAGGGTTCGAGCATGATTGTAACCCTTTTAAGAATTAAGGAGACAGACAAATGGCTAAATTGACAACTGGTATTGTAAGACTTTCTTATGCGAACATTGCGCAACCTCGTAAAAACGACGACGGTAAAGCGAAATATAGCTCTCAAATCATTATCGACAAAACAGATAAAAAGACTATCAAAGCATTTGAACGTGCGATTGAAGAACTTAAGGCAGATCCAAAAGCAGTAGCTAAGGTAGAAGGCAAAGCAGCTTATCTGAAACTCAACCTACGTGACGGTGATACTGACGAAGCTGTAGCGGACCAACCGGAAACATACGCTGGTAAATTCTTCATTAACGCTAATAGCGATAAGCAACCTATCGTATTTAATCGTGACAAAATCAAAATGGATGATTTTGATATCGAAGAAGAAATCTACTCCGGTGTATATGCGCAGGTCGCACTTTCTATATTCGCTTACAATTTCAACGGTAAAAAAGGTGTAGGGTTTGGTCTAAATGGTATTCGCAAAGTCAAAGATGGTGAACGCCTTGGTGGTGTTCATGTATCCGCAGATGACTTCGGCGATGACGATTTGGGCGACCTAGACGATGATGACGATTTAATCTAAGGAGGCAATTATGGAGCTCAGTATTGATGTGGAAACGTATAGCGACTGTCCGATTAAATTTGGAGCACAGCGATACGTTGATGATGAGACATTTGAAATACTGCTCTTTGCCTACAGCTTTGATGATGAGCCAGTCGAAGTAATTGATATGACAAAGGATCCACTGCCCGAGAGGGTGGTGGACGCTTTGTATAACAAGGAAATTACAAAGACAGCATTCAACGCAGCATTTGAAATGCTGTGCCTTAAAAAGTACTTTCCTGATGTGGACTTTACGAATTGGGAGTGCACCTCTGTACTAGCTTTGTACTGCAGTTTACCAGCAAGTCTTGATAATGTGTCTAAGGCTTTGAAATTAGGCGAAGTCAAAGACTCAAGAGGTAAACGCTTAATTCAGTTCTTCTCTGTACCACGTAAGCCAACTAAGACGAATCCTAAGACACGAAATATGCCAGAGGATGCGCCTGAGAAATGGGCGGAATACATTGAGTATAACCGACAGGACGTGGTAGTAGAAAAGGCAATTCGTAAACGCTTACTTTCATTAAAGCCACCTGCTATTGAGCATGAGTACTGGCTACTCGACCAGGATATTAACTGGCGAGGCGTGAAAGTAGATATGGACCTCATCGATGCAGCGCTTGCTTGTAACGACGAAATCGTAGATGAAGCTACCGCTTCATCTAAGCTATTAACGGGATTAGAAAACCCTAATAGTACGATGCAACTTAAAGAGTGGCTATCTGAAAGACTAGGATATGAGCTAGATACTATGCGAAAAGACGATGTAACAAACCTCCTAGCACAGGATATCCCTTCCGATGTACGCAAAGTATTGCAAAATAGACAAGTGCTCGGTAATTCCTCCATCAAAAAATACTTGGCCATGAAAAATGCGGTATGTTCCGATGGTCGTATCCACGGCATGCTTCAGTTCTACGGAGCAATGCGAAGTGGACGATGGGCAGGCCGTGTAGTACAACTGCAGAACCTCCCTCGTAATTACCTGGAAGATTTAGACACCGCAAGGGACGTTCTTAAAAGTAGAGATGTAGAAATGCTAGACCTACTATACGGGAACCCCGGCGACGTGATCAAGCAGCTCATTCGTACAGCTTTGGTGGCAGAGGATGGACACCGCTTTATAGTAGCCGACTTCAGTGCTATTGAAGCACGTGTTATCGCCTGGCTTGCTCACGAGACGTGGCGACAGGATGTATTCGCCAAAGGTGGCGACATATACTGCGCATCCGCATCAAGCATGTTCCATGTACCAGTCGAGAAACACGGCGTAAATGGACATCTTCGGCAAAAGGGTAAAGTCGCCGAATTAGCGCTAGGGTATGGCGGCGGTGTAGGAGCTATGAAATCGATGGATACAAAAGGCGAAATTCCTGAAGAAGAGTTACCTGGTATCATCGAAGCTTGGCGACGAGCCAGCCCACGTATTACGCGATTTTGGAAAGATGCGGATAATGCAGCCAAGAAAGTTGTTAAAACCGGTGAACCAGTACGAATTAGGCAAGGTAATATTAAATTCTTTAAATCAAAAGGGTTTATGTTCATTGAATTACCGTCTGGCCGAAGACTTGCCTATGCAAGACCTCGAATTGGACTTAACCGATTCGGTAGTGAGTCGATTGAGTATGACGGTATGGATCAGGTTAAGAATACATGGGGCAGAGTTGAGACCTACGGCGGAAAGCTCGTCGAAAATATTGTACAAGCCGTTGCAAGAGATTGCTTAGCAGCAGCCATGCTAAGACTTGCAAAAGCCGGATACAAGATTGTTGCCCATATCCATGACGAAGTAGTTATCGAAGCACCTATAGGCGAAGGTAGTTTAGATGAAGTAATCGATATTATGTGTGAGCCCGAGTCCTGGAACGAGGGCCTTATATTAAATGCAGCAGGGTTTGAGAACCCTTACTATATGAAGGATTAGGAGGATAATTCTTATGAAACTTACAAAAAACCAAATTCAACAACAACGAGAAGCTATCGATGGTTTATATGAACTAGTAAAAGAAGCTCCTGCAAGCGAACGCAAAGACTCCGCTATGGCGTATTGTGAGGGCTGTATCGCCGCTTGCGATTTAGGTCTTAAAATATTAAACGGTAAGAAATCAGAAGATGCACCTAAGACGGAAAAAACTACAAAAGTAGAAGAACAGGCTACTGCTGAAGAAAAGCCAAAACGTAAACGCGTGGCTAAGAAAAAAGAAGAACCTGTAGAAGAAAAGTTACCGGTTGATGAAACCCCAGTAGTTGATGAAACCCCAGTAGTTGATGAATCTCCTGAAGAAGACGATTTAGACGATTTGTTATAGATGAAAGGATAGCGCCTTATGAAGGTATTATTTAGTTTATCAGTTAACAAGCTGTATGACCTAGTACGGCGCAAGCAAGTGAACTCTTGGTCACCTGCTGTACATTATCACGTAGATTGCGGTCAATCATTTGCCTGCTTGTGGCCCTCAGTATCTTCCGGTATGGGTAGAATAGTAGACCCCTATATATCAAATGAGTTCTATTGCCCACAATGTGGAGAACTCATTAGTACGAGAGGTGTCGAATGTGATTGTGTAGCTGATGCTTCCGGTACCGCCAATGTTCCACTAGATATAGAACTATCGGTTATTGATCGGGGGAAAATCCTCGATGTTAAATTCGACTATCACACAGTATATGTCGATAACGATACACAATCTATTTACCCTGGTTATAAGCCACATCTTATCGATATATTGCGCTTCGATTTCAAGCAAGGAAAAGTGTTCTTAGTTCAAAAGAAACGCACTCGCGCGGATATAATATCAGAAATCGACCCAAATATATCGGTGTTTTACTCAAAATCATTGCCTCTATATTGGCTAGTAGCAACTCCTAATTGCCGCTTATCGCAATATAAAAAGGAACTACAAACTTTTGCTAAAGTGCTAAAACAAGCTTACTTTGCTAAGTTGTCAAAACGAGTAGGATACAAAGTTAAACCAATCAGACAAAGTGTGATACTATCGTCCAAATACGGCGCGCTCGATAACTTACTCCATAATCTAGTGTGGAAGATGCACGCGCCGGATGCGCCTGCATTAAATGACACGCTAGTTAGAGACCATGACGCCTACTTCAGACCTTTTGGGGCTAATTTAACAAGTACTTCTGCTATTACTGAGTTAACTAGTACCGGCGTACCGTTTATCAAGGCTCTTATTCAGCTTTATAAAGTACCGGATAAGCGCTGGGTTAGAAAATTACTAACTATCCGTCCTTTCTTCTATATCAAAGTGATTCAAACCGCTAGCAAGATATTCAAAAGCATGGATTATCAGAAAGCATTCACGGACCTTGTGGCAGAGGAAGGTGGGAAAACCGGGTATATCCAATCCTGGCCAATATGGAATGATGGGCAAGCTTTGATTACTGTTACTGATTTTCTTAATCTTATGCGCCACCAATATGGTGAGCGTCGAGTTCTATTATTCTTAAAAAATGCAGACTCCTATTCGGAAGTAAAAGATACGGCGGATATGTATAACCGGTTATCAAGAGCTAGAAAAAAGGAGATTTGGGCTAGACGTATCCAAATTAAGGATCTGCACGACGAGATTGTGTGTATATCCAAATTTGAAAAAGCAGAAAATGTCCCAGTACAGCGCAGCATGTTCCATAGTAAGTTAGTAGATTCCGTTGGTGGTCTAGATTTCACGGTGATTAAAACAACGCACGGCATCATTAAGCTTGGTGTTCAACTCAATAATTGCGTAGGTACCTATGTAGAAAAAGTTAAAGCCCAAAAATGTGCTATCGTCGGTGTATTTGAAAACAGTCGGCCAGTAGCGTGTATTGAAGTTAACCCTACAGAAGATTCAGATGGTTTTGTGGAAATACACCAGGCTAAGCTAAAAAACAACAGAGGTGTACGAGATAATCACAACATTAATTACGCTGTATGCCAATGGGTTAAAAAGCATAGATTACAAGTACCTAAATATTTAGGGGATATTCATTTTGCGAAGGGAGGAGCGATGTAACATATGGATACAAATATCATAATAGCTACGGGCAAAAGTCGCTCCGCCCGTAGCTGGAAGTCTCAGAAAATGACTTGGAGTGCTTTGGCCAACAAATTGGCTGAGCCAACTGTAACAAATGAAACGGCTGCTGAATATGCCAAGATGTCTAAGGCCGAAAAGGGCCAAAAGAAAGATGTCGGTGGTTTTGTTGGTGGCTATATCCCCAAAAATGGTAGACGGGTTAGAGGTGCCGTTAAGGAGCGGTATCTAATCACTCTTGATGTGGATTCACCTAGTGACGATTTCCTCTTAGACCTAGATATGGAATTAGGCGGTATGGAGTACGTGCTATATAGTACACATAGCCACACGGCTGACAATCCACGATATCGCGTAATCATTCCGGCCGATAGAGCGATGACTCCTGATGAGTACCAAGCTGTATCAAGACGTATCGCTGATGATATCGGCATCGACTCCTTTGACCCATCCACGCACCAAGCAGAACGTCTGATGTACTGGCCAAGTTGCCCAAAGGATGTGAACTATGTATATCAGCGCAGCGAAGGCAGCTTAGTCTCTGTTGATCAATATCTTAATACCTACAGAGACTGGCGAGATACGAGTCTTTGGCCAACATCGAGTAAGGAGTCACAAATTCGCATTGATGCGGCCAAAAAGCAAGGCAACCCTTTGGAGAAAAAGGGTTTACTTGGTGCCTTTTGTAGGTGCTACAGTATCAAAGAAGCTATTCAAAAGTTTCTTCCTGAAGTCTATGAGCCGACGCAAGTCGAGGACCGATACACGTATACCGGAGGCAGCTCAGTAGCAGGTCTTGTTATCTATGATAATGACACATTCGCTTACTCCAACCATGCGACCGACCCTATCAGTGGTAAGCTCGTCAATGCCTTTGACCTTGTCCGCATTCACTTATTCGGCGCTGAAGATGCCGACGCGGATCCTACTACTAAAGTAACAGATTTACCAAGCTACAAAGCTATGTTAGATTTTGTTAACGAAGACGGCGCAGCGCCCATTCTGCTCGACAAGGAGCGTATGGCCGATATGGACTTTGAGGACATCACGGAAGACGAGGAAGACTTCCTCGAAAAGCTCAAACGTGACCGGCGAGGTACGCCAGAGTCTGACGTGTTTAACTGCTTAGTAGTTCTTAAATACGACCCTGCGTTAAAAGGTAAAATTCGTCTTGATGAATTCGCACACCGGTTAGTTGTTACTGATGACTTGCCGTGGCGTGGTAAGGATGAAACACCATATTGGACGGATACCGACGATGCGTGTCTTCGGAATTACTTTGCTACTAAATACCTTATCAAGGGTAAAGGTATTATCGACGACGCTTTGCAAGAAGTAACACAGGATAACAAGTTCCATCCTGTGCGTGAGTATTTAACCGGTGTAACCTGGGACGGTACTTGTAGAGTTGATACTCTCTTTATCGACTACATCGGTGCTGAAGATACCGAATATATTCGAGCCGTGACACGTAAATGGATGTGCGGCGCTGTAGCACGTGTCATGAGTCCAGGCGTTAAGTTCGATACGGCGATTGTATTATACGGCTCGCAAGGTCTCGGTAAATCATTAATCCTGGAGCGGTTAGGTCGTAAATGGTTCAATAATTCACTCGTGGATATCAAAACCAAAGACGCCCTCGAACAAATTCAAGGCTCTTGGATTAATGAACTCGCCGAACTCGCGCCAACATATAAGAACGATAATGAAATTGTAAAGGCCTTTATCAGCCGTACCTCCGACCGGTTCCGCTCACCGTATGGGAGACGTACAGAGGAGTATCCTCGCCAATGTGTATTTGCCGGGTCTACTAATAATCTTATGTTCCTTAAGGACCGAACTGGTAACCGCCGATTCTGGCCTGTCACAGGCGACAAAGAACGTAAAACTAAGAACGCCTGGGAGCTATCAAAAGAGGAAATTGACCAATTATGGGCAGAAGCATTCTTGTATTGGGAAGAAGGTGAATCCTTAGTCCTTGAAGGTGAACTCGAAGAAGAAGCCCTTAGAATCCAATTATCACACACTGAAGGTGGTGAACTTGTAGGTCTTATCGAGGAGTACCTTAATATGTTACTTCCTGAAGACTGGGAGTCTCGCGATATCTTCGACCGTAGGGACTACATTAGAAATTATGGCGATGATGATCATTGTGGTTCAGTGCAGCGGGAGCGGGTTTGCGCCCTTGAGATATGGTGTGAAGTGATGGAGGGGGACAGGAAGAACCTGCAGAACGCAAAGGCAAGAGAAATCATTGACATTTTGCAATCGATTAAAGGGTGGAGTCCTTATACAAAAGGAACTGGAAAAGCACGTTTCGGTAAGCTTTATGGACCTCAGAGAGCGTTTGTTAGGGATGGTACTGGACTTCTTGATATCTATAAAAAGAATCACGAGAAGTAGGTGTGTCCAATTATTTGAAGTGTGTCCAATTTTTAAAATGTATATATGTTTGTAAAAATAATTATGCGACTCTATACATTGATATTT